>Ga0209047_1000408_pt1 | contig 38886 bp, 41 predicted proteins | sample SaaInlV_165m_DNA_3_FD_184681 | JGI IMG/M metagenome (GOLD analysis project Ga0209047, IMG submission 184681) | Marine microbial communities from expanding oxygen minimum zones in the Saanich Inlet - Saanich Inlet SI037_S3LV_120m_DNA (SPAdes)... | ecosystem: Environmental > Aquatic > Marine >...
TCCCATTCGCCTTCTGGGAGAATATTGTCGCACAAATGCAACATCATACGCTCTTCAGTGGTCAATGAGCCAAGATAACCGTCAACCACTTTACTCCCCAAACTGTCCTAGAAGTGAAGGCTCATAGGGGCATCGGTCACCCTACATCTCAAAAGAAGTGATGATGACGGGGTAGCATGGTGAGGCAGAACCGTAAGTTCACGCCGCGTCAACGTACTACACGGCCACTTGGAGTCCCATTGACCTCAAACCAACCTCCTTCACAGCCTCTCAATCCACCGATAAAGCGACAAGATGGTTGGTATATTGTGCCACCACTTTCCTCAAGACTCTACCAAAAAAGCGGCCTAGGTATGATGCAAAGTGATGAAAGTATTCGCTTGACATACGAAGAAATATTGTTTTGCCACTGGCACAGACATGTCCCTTTACCAGATGAAAATTGGTTTCGTGATTCGGTTGTAGAAAATCCCGATGTTGTAGCACGAAGTGTGGTTTTTGATGTTGCTCGCAGCGGTGGAGAAATTCTCATTCCAGTCGAAAACATACCTGAAAAATGGGGTATTAAACCCCATCCTTCTACTTGGGCTGTGCGTTGGAATCGAGAACAGATATTCTCAAAGGAATCGCCAGTAGCTCATGTCCGTTGGGCATGGACCACTGATGAAATTGATTGGAAGGAAATGCTTGAGTGGACCAATACCGTTCACTCTTATGGGATGCTTGCGGAATTTTTTGTAATTGATGAGGAAATGGATGTAACGATGTATATGCTTAGTATGGCTCAACCAAGCGGCAAGCAACGACTTTGGAACTCCTTTTCTAATGATGAAAAACAGCTCCTATCTGAATTATGGAATCTAAGAATCCAGCGAGGTACAGGGTGGTATATTCCCGACAATTCAACATGGCCATGGGAGTCTATAGGTGTCGAACATCTATCAGGACGACACTTGCGCAACGAAGAAGGTAAATGGATTGAAAGTTTGCTTAAAGACTCAACTATTCCTGCTGAACTCGAATTATTTAATGATTTGATGATACGTGGAGTACTCCTGCGACCTGGATTCAAATTTGGAAGTCGATGGAGGGTCTATGACACTCCAGTTGGTGAGGCACATGCACCATGGTTAGTACAACCGATGGAGTATGCTCCGGAAACATGGGAAGCCGCATGCCTTGCAGTTCGACTTTCGGAAGGGGTACACAAGTCTTGGTTATGCGCACTTCCGCAGAATGAAAAATGGCATTACTTGCAGATGCAAAGATGGTTGCCGGGCCGTTCGTAAAATCTCATTCCAACTCATCGATTGAACGACCCCATGCATCTGACATTGGTTCGATTTCTAGTTGCTGCAATGGTTCCGTGATGTTATTATCCTGTGTTGGAACTATCTTATTCCTTCTCTCAAACATCCCAATGAGTATCCATATCATGCAAATTGCTCCAGCTGTTGCCAGTAACTTACCCGGGGTTCGTAACTCTTCGATGAAGGTATTTTCGCCATCGGACGCAGTAAATTCAAGCTGAATCGTCCATCTATGACCGCTTTGGGAGATTAGAATGAGTTCACCCTTGACCGACATTCGGTCTTCAAGTAAACCATTAGGCTCAATTTGCATTGCAATTTCGTCATTCCCTTCAAGAATAATTTGATTGGAAACAGTTCCAATTCTCGAAATAGCCCCATCGAGTTGCACAGTAAATGATTGACTCGAATTTCCATTTGATCGAACTGGAATCAAAAATGTTGATGAATCAAAAGCGGGAATATTCCCCGTTGATTTCATCTCAATTGGAATTCTACCTAGTGTCAAGATTTGAGTTTGTAAGTATAGTGAATCGTCACCACATTGGACAAATCCTTCAAGAGATGCTACTGCATTTTCCGTTGCTGGAGTTAGGTATTGCAGTTCAATCTCGCTGCTTTGGCCATCGATGAAAAAACTCTGTTCAATGAATTCTCTTCCATCAGAAAGACTGAGATTGTGTGTCAGTTCGCAAGGTAGAGTGCTTGTAACCGAAATTGGAAATCCATTCGTTGGCAAATAGACTCCACCAAAATCGGGTGTATCTATTGTAAACTGAGGAGTACAATTTGGTGCAGTAAAGTGAATTTCAACAGTGGTATTTATTTCAACAGTTGCCACCCAAGGTACAAGAATTCCATCATGGGTAAATATTTGAATTCCTTTTGCTCCGAATGTAGACCCGTTGACGAAAAGGTCTGACTCCTCACCAGAATTTGCACCATTGCGTAAATCGGTGCGGCCATCGGCTTCAATTACGGTCAGCCATGGTTGGTCGGAATCTCGGTTCAATTCATTCCGTTCTTCATTTCCAACGCTTCTATCTTGGTATGTGACAAGAATTCCAGAACCAGGTAAATGTTGGTCAAATCCTGAATTAGAACGGTATTCAATCCAAATACTCTCCATTTCATTTAATGGAACTTTCAAAGAAGTTCCATTTTCACTCATCCCCTGTAATTGAATACTTGGTCCAATACATGGTGATTGAGCACTTTGAGGCCAAGTAAGGTCCATTGTTTGACTTCGGTTTGCTTGGAGAAGGTCAAGTGTAGCAGAAGTCGGCAACGCCGGCCAAACTCCTCCACCATTCCAATTGCCACTTGCCATTATGTCCCAATCACCAACTCCCTGCCAATTATTTAACTGACCAGAATCGTGTACTGGATAGAGGTCCAGTGCTCCCATTTGGTGAAGCATTTCATGCAAAATAGTCCCCATGCCACTTGAACCGGTCCGTAGACTTGCCATTGTATAATGTCCAACTTTTACATTTTCATCGACATTAATCGGTTCATCGAAAAGAGTGAAATGGCTCCAAATTTTCGATGATTGACTTGGATTTTCTTCTTGGCCTTTGGTGGTATGAAGTATGAGTAACCTATCTACAAATCCATCTCCGTCCAAATCATATTCATCCCAATCTATGTATTTCTCATGATCTGTCACCGTTTCTTCAGCCAAAATCATCGGGAGGAATTCACCATCCGAACTCATATCTCGGTTGCCATTAGAATCTCCACCATAGTCAGACAAAGAGCCACTTGCTCTAGTAACCAATGTGCTAACGTCCACAATAATTTCTGTTCTTGAACCAGATAATTGAGCAATATAATTCCGGGCAATGTCATCCAAGAGTGTTTGTGCTTGAGTTGGGCCCCATGTATCTGAGGAAGGTTGTTCATCAAAGTCAGCTAACAGAACCAACCATCTCTCATGTTCTTGTAATGGGAGAAGGCTCAATTCCTCACTTTCGGTGACAATTGTATTTTCAGTCATCCACTGTTCAATGGTTCCATTATTTGAGAAACTCCATGAACTTGCAAGTAGAAGTATGATGATGATTGGTACACCATACCTCGGTCTCATGCTCAAACGGACAATGGTAAAGTGTTTGAATGCTTGGCCTTACTGAATTGTTTCGAGCACAATTGTATTGATTCCGAGAGGTTTGATATGTTGTTTTACTGACTCAAGTAAAGATCGGTCAAGTTCAAGCAAGAGTTGGTCTGGACGAATTTGCATTCCCCACGATTCAGATGGACTACGTGTATCAATAATGAGTTCCTTTATGCTTGAATTTTTGAGAATTGGGATTATTCTTTCATGGACCGTTGATGAAGGCCAAGGGTCTTGAAGACAGGCTATTTTCAATTCCAGTTCTGTACGAGTGAATGGAGATGGTAAGGTTCGGTGAGACTGTGTCTTCAATAGATTCATTCCGCGCAATGAACAACCGATGGACTTACAATTTGATTTGAATGAATTAGGAAGTGGTTCTGAGGAGCACCCACTAATGATGAGATCGGTGAGTCTATGTCGCAAGGCTAGTTCCAGCACATGTTCCCTTTCAGAAGCCATGGTGCAGAGTGAATGTGCGGAATAAAGAGGAAAAGGTGCGTTTAGTTGAGGGGGTGATGGCAGTGCTGCCCCATCACATTCACAATCTACCATCAAAATATTTCGAATGCCGCCCTCCCCATCCATGATGGGTTTCTGCCCTCTAAAAATTGGACTAGATGCGTGAAGCCATCTTCTAGATATTAATTCAATTGAACCGACGGCAAATGCAGACATTAGAACTGCTAGGCCACCAAATTCTGGTAAAGATGCGAGTAATAATAAAAATACAACCCCATATACACGAAGTCTCCACCAATCTGCACTCTCCTTGTTTAGCATTCCAACAATTCCTGCAAGCATCATGGCAAATATTCCACACGCAACAATAATTTCAGTCCAAATAACTGCTATTACAATTGACAACATGTGAACTGCATCATAACGTGCATCAAGGAGCATTGATTCATGTGTTCTATGGCCAGTTTCAAATATCATTGGAAAGAATAAACCAATCGTACTAGTGATGGCTAAAAACATACTCAGTATTCCTGCAATAAACCAGTATTTCATCCATGTTCTTTCAGCAGGCAATAGGCCCGGTCGGGCAAATGACCATGCTTGTTGAAGAAGTAAAGGGGTGGCAGTAATAAATCCAAGAATGGCTGCGGTCATCCATCGTATTGCACTCCATCGAGCAGGGTCATAGAGATTCAAACAACCTTCATCGCATGGGTTGAGATGTCGCAAGAGCGCATCAAGAAAAGCATCGACTTGTGTGAGCCATGCGAGAGTTGCTAGTGTAGTAACAAATAGAAGAAGAGTTACACGTGCAGTTAATTCATTAAAATGCTCTTGAACAGGGCTTTGCCGGTCATGTTCAAGTTGAAGTGACATAGTCTACCCTCTGATTCCTGTTGAAGGAAGAAGATAACTCAGACAAGGTCCTTTGTTTGAGGCGGGGTACGAGCCTGCAGAATTGTTCGGTAGACGCCATACATCGCCCATAAGAAAAGCATCCCTAAACTTAGCAACACTTCCCATGATTTTTCATTGTCTACAGCCCAAGCAAACATCAGCAAAACTAATGCCGCCACGAAACTTCTTCGCACACCTTGAGGAATAGCAAGGCTCTTGTCGAGGTGTTCTGGGCCTCCGCCAAATTTACGCTCATAAAATTCACCTTGAATCACTGCAGCCACAATAAGGACTGAGAGCGTTGTAAAATAGAATAAGTTTCCTTCATCAAAGAAAACCTCAGCGAGGTGTTCTTGCCGTTCAGCTTCAACTGCTTCTGGGTCTTCTTCAGCAACAAATAGCGCATCATAATCCCCAACACTGATTGTACGAAGAGTCAAGTTTTCATCATTGTCATTTGTAGTAGTGTCTGGTGAACTTATTGAGAATGAAACAATATTCCAAGTATCTCCAGCATCGAAGTTACCATTGCCATTGACAGCATTTCCAACCAATTGGAAAGGAATTGTTCCAATATCCGAACTCGGTGCTGTCCATGTGATTTCCCAATCGTTCCCAACTGCAGACTGTGATAATGCACCTGTTTCGTCGGCAACAGCCTGTGAACCATCACCAGGAGTCAACGAGCCCATGTTGTAATCCCAAATCATAAATCCGCCTTCGGAATTGGAGGCGTGTTGAAGAGAGATTGTGAAATTGTATGATTGGTCAACGGTGTATGAACGAGGAACGCCTGAAATGGAAACAACCACAGAGTTTGAAGGTGCTCCATCGCCATGACAACTGCATCCAGTCTCAACAACCAAATTTTCGCCACTCTTCCAAGGTGGTCCTCCTGGCATTGCCAAAGCAGGAGCAATCAAAAGCAGTGCCATCAATCCAAAGACTAACATTCGGGAGTTGCGTGAAAGCATAGTCGCACCTAGTCCTTTCCACCTGTGGCCGCCCTTTGAACGTTCCTTTTCATCATGCCCCTTAGGGGCATGAATATTGCAACATGAATACCAATCAAATTTCTTTAATTGCAGTGTTCAATTGTGACATCATAGCCTTGCCATCGCCGAATAACATCATGGTTTTGTCCATGTAAAACAAATCATTGTCAACACCAGCATAACCAACAGATAGTGAACGCTTAATGATCACAACCGTGCGTGCCATATCAGCATCAATGATTGGCATTCCAGCGAGAGGCCCCTCTCCACTTCGAGCAGCGGGGTTTGTTGTGTCATTGGCTCCAATTACTACAGCAACATCACAATCTGGGAATTCACCGTTAATTTCGTCCATTTCAATCAATTGTTCATACGGCACATTTGCTTCAGCCAATAATACATTCATGTGACCTGGCATTCTTCCAGCAACTGGGTGAATTGCATACTTGACTTCGGTATCGAATTTTTCAGTAATTAAATCCGCAAATTCCTTCACTTGATGTTGACATTGTGACACAGCCATCCCATAACCTGGGACGATGATTACTTTTTGTGCACCATCTATCATCATGGCAACTTCATCAGCATCAGAACCAACCTTGGTTCGTGTTAATGATGCCTTTTCTCCACTGCCACCAAAAGATTTGAACAAGACATCCAAGAGTGTTCTATTCATTGCCTTACACATGATGAAGGTAAGAATCAATCCAGAAGCTCCAACCAATGAACCTGCAATAATGAGTACTGAATTGCCAATAATGAATCCTGTGAAGGCAGCAGCAATTCCAGATAGGGAATTCAAAAGTGATACAACAACTGGCATATCGGCCCCACCAATTGGAAGAACCAAGACGATACCAAGAATACATGAAATACCAATGATGCCCCACATATAATCTGTATTAGTTGGCTCTCCAATACTCAAGTAAATCAAAACGCCGACCGATAACATCAGTAATACTTTGACACCATTGAGCCAACTTGGGCCCCATGTAGGTGTTTTAATCCATTTTCCAAAGACACTAATTCCACCTTTTAGTTTGTACATTGCAAGCATCGAACCGGTTAGGGTCATCCATCCTACCAAGGCAGAAAGTCCTGCAGCAACCATTGTAACAGTTAATTCCAAACCAGTGGGGATAGTATCAGCATTTTCTAGATATTTCCAAATTTCAGACAGGGCTACAAGTGCAGATGCTGCACCGCCAAAACCATTGAACATGGCGACCAATTCGGGCATTCCAGTCATTTCAACCTTGACAGCCAGCCAATATCCGATAAGCGAACCAATAACTAAACCAGCTCCGATGAGTATCCATTCAGCACCACCTGCGAGTTGCATGCTGAGAATTGTAGTGACAACAGCCACAAGCATTCCCAATGCGCCGAGTTGGTTACCAAATGGAGCCGTGCGAGGATGGCCTAATTTTTTGAGTCCAAAAATGAACAAGGCTGCCGAAAATAAATATCCAATAGAAACCCAATCCTCCATTTCAAGCACCTCGGCGTTTCTTTCCAGCAATCATGTTTAACATTCTATTTGTTACAGCAAATCCGCCGACGACGTTGATCATTGCAAGTACGACTGCAACGAATGCAAGGATTCCTGATACGACGGTTTGTTGGGCATCGTAAGCAACGTTTGCTCCAATCAATGCACCAATAATACTGATGCCTGAAATTGCATTTGCCCCACTCATTAGAGGAGTATGCAATGTTGCAGGGACTTTTGTAATTAATTCAAATCCGAGGAATATGGCTAAAATAAACAGGGTTATATTTCCGATTAATAGTTCTGGAGTCATCATTATAGTACACCTCCTAGGCGAGTTTGTTTTGGATGTAAAGCACCATCGTGACAGAGAAGGACTCCACCCATTCCAGTAACATAGAAATCAGAACCTTCTGGTGCACCGACTAAGATATCATCATCTTCACTGATGACTATTTCTCCATCTTTGACAAGGGAAGTGATGAACGTCGTCAAGTTGTTTGAATAAAGCATACTGGATGTTGTTGCAATGGTTCCGGGAAGATTTGAGGTTCCCACAATAATGACACCGTTATCGGTAGTAATTACTTCACCAGCAACCGTATCTTCGCAATTTCCACCTACGTCTGCATTCATATCGACAACAACAGCACCTGGTTTGAATTTTTGAATGGCGCTTGAAGGAACAGTTATTGGAGCGGGACGCCCAAATATTCGTGCAGTAGTGACAATAATGTCGGCATCTGCGGCAACTCCACACACAGTATCATTGACCTTTTGAATAAATTCTGGCGTCAATGGTTTTGCATAACCAGATTCATCCTCAAAGTCATCCATTCCATCGACTTCAATAAATCGTCCACCAACGGATTCGATTTGTTCTGCAGCGGATTTTCGAACATCAGATGCATAAACAACTGCTCCAAGGCGTTTTGCTGTCGCAATTGCCTGTAAACCTGCCACACCACTGCCCATAATCACGACTTTTGCTGGGCGAACAGTTCCCGCAGAAGTGGTCATCATTGGAATTCCTTTTGGCACATGAGCAGCACCAAGAAGCACAGCCTTGTATCCAGCAAGATTATCTTGGCTCGAATTAACATCCATCGATTGAGCCCGGGAAAGTCTGCGAGGAATCATGTCCATTGAAAGAAGAGTTATTCCAGCATCGATACAAGATTTCACATGTTCCGGATTGCGAAAAGGGTCTGCGACACAAGCGACTCGTGACCCCTTAGAAATTCCTTCGATACCAGGGAATCTAATTGAGATGATTGTTTCACAAGAAAGTACCTCCGCACGAGTAGCAATCTTTGCACCTGCTGATTCATAATCAGAATCCAAATTATTCGAAGATTTTCCAGCGTCTTTTTCGATTAGAACCTCAAAGCCTGCTTTCAGTAATTTCTTCATGCTCGAAGGGGCAATAGCGACTCTAGTTTCGCCAGCAGGTTCCATAGGTACTCCAAGTTTCATACAACTTCCTCGTATCCCTGTGCCATAAAACGACTGGGGAATGTTCTTGGCACCGGTAGGAGGTTCTTAGATGAAACGCTTCAAAGTTGTCATATCAAGTTCCGGCATTCCAACCACTTTTGCAAAAATCATTGAAAGAAATCAACCATGTTACTTATTGATGGTCGAGTATTGGGGAGATTACTGAGGATTATACTATGAGCAATCATCGAAGAAAAATCGCCGTTATTGGAGCTGGAAATGTAGGTGCAACATGCGCGTTTGTTCTTGCACAAATGAAGATAGCAGATATTGTGTTGTTGGATATTTATGAGGGATTTGCAAAGGGAAAGGCTCTCGACATGTCGCAGAATGGACAAGTTCTCAATTACGATGGTTCCATAACAGGGACTTCTGATTACAATGATATTGCTGGTGCAAGTGTTGTAGTAGTCACATCTGGGTTCCCCCGCCAACCAGGCATGACACGAGAAGACCTCATAGCCAAAAATGCAGGCATTGTCAAGCAAGTTGGTGAAGGTATCCGTGACCACGCACCTGATTCAACTATTGTGATGGTTACAAATCCTCTCGATTTGATGACCTACCATATGCAAAAAGTCACAGGTTTCCCTGCAAACCGTGTTTGTGGCCAAGCAGGAGTTCTTGATAGTGCTCGAATGACACACTTCGTTGCTCAAGCAGTCGGATGTTCCGAAGAGGATGTACAAGCGATGGTATTGGGCGGTCATGGTGACACCATGGTACCTCTTCCAAGATTCACTACTGTTGGGGGAATTTCCATTACACATTTGCTTGATGCTGAAACCATCGATGCAATTTGCAAGCGCACGGCATCTGGTGGTGGGGAAATAGTCAAACTCCTCGAACGTGGTTCTGCATTCTACGCGCCTGGTTCCGCAGCGGCTGTGATGGCAGAAGCAATACTGAATGACCGCAAGCGTTTGATTCCAGCCTCAGCATATTTATCCGGTCAATATGGTCTTGATGACGTTTATATCGGCGTCCCTGTTATTCTTGGAGCATCTGGAATCGAACGTATTCTTGAATTGGAACTATCTGAAAGTGAACTTGAATCTCTTCAAGGCTCAGGTAATTTTTACAAATCTCAGTTGAAAGAATTACTCGGTTATTGACGCGTATCGCGTATGATTGCCAGAGAATATTTTTCTCCATGTGTCGTGACAAATTTGTCATCAATATCACCATTTTCAATGCGGAGCAATATTTTCCCCTGACGTCCCCGAGATATCATTCGAGCAAGAATCTCTTGACCAATGTAACACCCCTTATTCGGATGAACTAGATGGGCCAAACCTGCTGAGAGAGGGTGCTGTTTTTCGCTAATTTCATAACCATTCCAAGGGATTTGATTTTCTATTCTCCATTCATTAAATTCAATAATTCCACCAACACAGGTGCATTCCACATCGACCGAAGCAATGAGAAGAGAAAATCCCTCAGCAACATAACCATATGTTGTATCATCCTTTAATTCAAAACGCCCTACCACCGAATTTGAACAATCGTATTCAATGCAAAATTGGTTACGAGAAGTGACATCGAGAATAGCCACATCTTGATTGAGAATACGTGGTGTTACATGATTTAATAATGCTGTAAGTTTAGAGCGATGAGAATGTACTGCGAGAAAATCTCCCATATGGAAAACAGTAGCCAGATCAATTATTTTTGCCTGAGACGAAGTGAATACCGTTTGGCATAGTTCTCCTTTAACCATGTCAAGCATTTTGTTTGATGACAAACCATCGATGAACTTCAATGCATCTGAACCTTGCCACACAGTAAGTGCCGAATCATCGTAGGCCACACGAGGCATGATGGTGCCTCATGCGAAAGATTCGCCGCAACCACAAGAAGATTCAGCATTGGGATTATTGATTCTGAACCCGCCACCCATAAGCCGGTCGACGTAATCTATTTCGATACCATCAAGAAGATGGCTGGAAGCATTTGGAATCAGTACTTTAAATCCGTCAATGACTACTTCTTGGCAGCTTTGGTCGGTACTTTCAACAATTTGCAAATCATACACATAGCCCGAGCACCCACCTGATAATACGCCGACTAAAAGAGCCATTGAGCGGTCGTCACCGAAAGCATTACCAAGCATTTCTTGTGCCTTTGAAGAAATAGTCAAATTCACATTAACGACTTCTGGGGTCACAACTTGCACTGAGTCAGGAGTTTCACATGTTCCGCAGTCCATGTTGATTCCAAACAGCACTTCTCTATGAACCTGTTCTTTGAAACCGTGATTCTCAAGGCTTTCAACGACGTTTATTTTTACGTTCAACTTCCTTCAAAAGAATTCCACATCTTCGTATTTGTTCTTTAGCACGCTTGACCTCTTCAGTTTCAAGTCCTCTAGGTATTGCCTGTTCAAAACATTTCATAGCATCGGGGTAACGTTCCATTTCAGCATATGCACTACCCATGTTGTAGAGAGTTTTTCCACGAACTTCGGTAGGTCGAATTAGCATTGCTTGATGATAAGATTCAACGCATTTTGGATATTCTTCAAGATAGTAATAGGCGTTTCCTCGTCCATTGAGGATTCTAATAATCATTTCATCGTCTCCAGAAAATGAAGGTAGTGCACGGTCAAAGCATGAGAGTGCCTCTTTATATTTTCCGTCTTCAATCAAACCAACTCCCTGATTGTACCACGCCACATCTTGGTTTGAAACTGAACTTGAATCGACTTCCGTATCAATTGCGGAAGAAGCTAATTGTTGAGCTTGAGCCGCCGCCGCCGTCAAATCAAATGAACTTTGAATTGGTTGTTGTTGTTCTGGGGTTTGCTCGAACACAGGGCGTTCATCAAGAGCTTGTGCAGAATCAATTAATAGCGAAGTTGATGATTCAATAGTAGTTTGAGGAACTTGTTCTGGTTGCAATCCAAGAGCATTCATGTAATAATCAGCCTGTGTTTCATGCGGGTCTTCAATTACCTCAACTGCCTCTGTAGTTGCTGGTTCGATGGGAACTGGTGCGACTTCTTCTACTGCAACCCCACCGCTAAGTTGGTCAGCCTTTCTATGGCACTTTTGGGCAGTATCCAAATCACCTGCGGATTCCAAAGAACGAGCGAGTCCTCTCCAAATTGTGGAATTCTGACCATCGTTTTTTATCATTGATTTCCAAATTGTTACTGCTTGAACATCATTCTTAGCAGCAGTGTGTGCACGAGCATGGAATTCAGTTTCACCTTCGCCTAAGTATTCAAGGGCTTCTTGTGCCAAATGTGGACCTTCTGGGAGTGTTGGAGGAATACCTTGAACAGATTCCAAAACATTTGCTTCCCCTTCAGCCAATTCGATGAGGATTCTAATGAATTCATCACGTGCGGAATTGTTTGGCTCGATTTGTAGAAGTGTCCGAGTGGAATTTAGATAGTTTTCAATATCGCCTGTTTGGTTGCATAGTTGACTGCATTTAATCGCAGCTTTGAGGTAATCGTTTTGAACATTCATGGCCTTTAAGTAGCATTCAATTGCAACTGAATTATCGCCCTTCCGCTGATGAATTGAGCCCAAATTGAACCAACCAGTACCTTGATTGGGGTCAATTGACTGTGCATGTTCCAGTGCTGATATTGCGTGGTCATCGAGTTCAAGTCGAGCCATTGCTCCACCTGCAATTCTCCAAGCGCCAGCATGCTCAGCCCCAATTGTTTTGAGATGAGGGCTAAGTAATTCTAATGCAGACTTTGGTTCGCCCGAACGAATGAGTGACGTTGCTTGCTCTACTAAATCATCCAAGTTAATCGGCTTGTCTTCAACTTCTTCGATGACTACAGGAGGCTCTTGGACCACCGGTTCTTCGACTTGTTCAATGACTTGCTGAATTTCTTGCGTTGCTGCAACAACTTCGGCTGCCGATTTGAGTTCCTGATATTCAAGGTGCTGATTTTGGTCATCGTCGTGGTGAACCGCTTCAGCGAGAATAGCATCTTTATCGGTAACACCCACTTCTTCCATTACTTCCATGACTTGTCGTTCGTCATATGTCTGAGTAGGTGATTGAATCGGCATCGATTCTAAAGGAAGATTTTCACCACTTTCTGCGCACCGCATTTTCACATCTAGCAACAGTGGGTGACCTGGGAAGAAATGTAGTGCTCTGACAGCCATTTCATAAGCAGCAGCATCATCGCCAATTCTTTCTAAAAGAGTCGCAATATTTGCAGTAGCCGGAGCATTCTCTGGATTGATATCAAGACATATTTGGAAGGCCTGACGTGCACCTCTTGCATCCTGCTCTGCTTCGAGTAAAACCCCTCGATTAAACCATGCCATATCGCATGAAGGATCTAGGGCTATCGCCTTATTGAACGCAGTTAATGCACCATTAGCATCATTTTTCCGCGAGCATTCCTCACCAAGTTGAAGGAGGTATTCGATTGAATTTTCTCCATTTGGTTGTTCTACTGCAGTTTTAGTCTCAGATTTTTCCTGCTTCCATATTTTTGCAGCCTTTTGAAGTTCACCTTCTTTCAAATAATTATTTTCATCTTCATCCATTGAATGGGCGAAAGCCAGAAAACCATCTCTGTCCGAAATTGAATGTTGTTGAATCACGCGCTCGAGAACATTTTCTGAATACCCCATCTGATTAACCTCAACATGTTCGACCATGTCTCCCAAACCTGCTGAACGTAGTGCTGCGGCCATGGATTCCGCCACAGCATCTGATACTGCATTCGAATCTAGGGGGTTTTCGGAATTTTCATCGGTTCCGCTCATCGTGTCACCAAGCCATAGCGGTTATGCGACCGGCATAAGCATTGCTTCTCGATGTACTTCGAAAATTGGCAGTATATTCAAAAACCTCCGACTGAAGTGAGCAACATGACTCAGACACCTGTACGCATCCTCGGTCTCTCTGGAGAATATCGTCCAACTTCAAAAAGTGGCATGATGGTTAATCTCGCACTATCATATGCTGAATCTAAAGGAGCCGAAATCATTTTTTGGGATTGTGCCGAAAAACCCCTTCCCTTTGTTGGCGAAGATGGATGCTGGGAAAATGAAAATGTCAAGGAATTTCAAACCCTCGCGTCATCCTGCGATGCTTATTTTGTCTGTTCACCAGAATATCATGGAACAATGTCTGGAGTGATGAAGAACACATTTGACTGGCTTTACGATAAGCACATTGGAGGCAAACCCTTCGGCCTTATGTGCACACTTGGAGGAATGCAAAATTCGAACACTCTCAATCATATGCGAATTATGCTTCGCTGGCTCCATGCCTGGCCAGTTCCTGAACAATTAGCGATAGGTCATGTGAAAGATGCTTTTGATGAAGATGGAAATTTGGTAGATGAGGACAATTCAAAACGCCTTCATTCATTGGTTGATTCAGTGATGAATACATCCGCACTCTTTGCTTCTCAAGACGAGTGAGTTGAATGGCAGAAAACCGCCCATTCTTTGATGATGAATTTGGAGGGCGATACCTCTTGGTTGAACCAGGAACTTTTCTGATGGGTGCTGAAAAAGGAACTCGCTCTGAACTCCCCACTCACCAAGTAACAATATCCGAGCCATTTTTTTGCGGTGAAAGGCCAGTCACACAGGCACATTGGCAATCTGTGATGACAACCAATCCTTCTACATTCTCAGATGGTTGGGCAGCAGGACTACGTCCAGTGGAACAAGTTTCGTGGCTTGATGTTCATGAATTTCTTTCCGTTCTAAATCTACGTGACCATGATAGTGAACATCTTGGTTTCAAGGGAATTTGGCGACTACCAACTGAAGCTGAATGGGAATATCTTGCTCGTGCCGGCACATTAACTCGTTGGGCTTTTGGTAACCGCGATAGCGAACTCAATGATTACGGATGGCATGCTGGAAACTCAGGTGCAAGTACTCGCGAGGTTGGTCAGAAAAAACCTAACCCCTGGGGCTTTTTTGACCTTCACGGACAAGTATCTGAATGGTGTGAAGATACATTCGTATCTAATTACGAAAAACATGAAGGAAATCAAACACCAATGAAAGGTTCGTCTCAACGACGGGTGCATCGTGGTGGCTCTTGGTTCACTGAATCTGATTCGACACGATGCTCTTCTAGGGGTTCTGCTCTAGAGAATCTTCGCAGCGATGGAATCGGATTTCGTTTGGTTTGGCAACCGCTTTAAGTCAAACATCCAAGGCAGTTCTATGCCCGTACTCTATCATAACCCTCGCTGTTCAAAATCTCGACAAGCCGCCACCTTATGTGAATCGTCTTCACAGGATGTTGAAATTCATCTTTATCTGGTCTCGCCACTCGATTATGAGACTCTTCATTCTCTCCTATCTCGTCTTGATGGAGACATAGGTTCGGCCATTCGCTGGAAGGATAAGGCCTTCAAGGAACTGGAGTCACCAGAAGTCGACCGCGACAGTATCGAATCAATTGCACGCTTTCTTTCAGAACATGGACATTTAATGGAACGTCCTTGGCTTGATGTTGGAACATCTACTCGGATTGGACGTCCTGTTGAGGATCTAGAGTTATTGCTTCGATAAATTTGGCCTCAAACTTGGTTCTTGCTTCAATATCGTAGCCCATTTTCTCATCCACTTCACCAAGTTTTTGCTGATGTGGAATTTGGCCTGGTCCAATATTCCATTTCTGCGTAAAAGTTTCCCCAAGACAGGTCATAAGATTCCTTGAGATAAGTGCATCAATTCCAGCAGCTGTCCTTACGACAACAGGTGCAATGTCTTCGTGGAATACTTCATCCATTGCCGCACAAATATCTTGAAAAGTTCTCGTGCCATCTGCAAGTTCCCAAAGCATGCTATTCATTGAATCAAGAGGCCTTCGTACTTCTTTTGGTGCCCTCAATAATTTTGCTAGGAGTCGTTCAAAACGTGTAAACCTTTTTTCAATTCGTAGTACAATTTTTTTCCCAGTTATTCCGTTTTGGTCAGAATGTGGACCTATCTCACCAACACGTGCCCACCAGACTGGCAATCGGCAGGGAAATGTTCCATGATATTGGTGTTCATCAGCATCAGCAAGTTCCATATGTTCACCTCAAAATTGTGTAAAAGTCCAAACAACCATGACTAACATCGAAGCAACACCGGAGAAAGCAACAAGGCGTGTTGCTTCAACACGTTCAGTAAAATTTCGCAGAAACCATGTTCCTACTCCGCATAAGGCAATTACCAACCAAAGTAAGTACCAAACAGGTGGGTATGCCATAGATTCCATGCTTTTGCCTCTTGAACCGAGTCCCTTACTGTTTCGTATTGAGATATTGCTGCCCATAGTGATGCCATTGTTCCATAGTCCATCCCGCTGGTAACCCTTCAGGGGGTAATGCTGGCGTGGAAGGTGAAACGACAGTATTCACGGCAAGAGGTGCTTGAATGGCTTCGGGAGTATTGGCCACTTGATGAGACACTGGTGGGCCATTCGACGATACAGGAGGTCCACTAACTGCTTGTTGTGTTTGAGTTTCAACATACTGTTTTTCCTCCTCCTCATCTCCATAACTATTTTTCCGTTTTCGCAAGAGTAATGTAAGTACTATAGCAACAAATAGAACGGCTGCAATGGATGTTGCAATCATTTCGGAATTCATAGCAACTCTATCCTCTTCAACCATGTTGAATGAGAATGTTCGACTATCAGACCATTGCATCATGCCATCAATTGATTCTATTGTCACAGTAACTTGGCCTTCACTATCGCCTCCAAGGCGATGTAATTCACACATCATATCGGTGTATTTTGGAGTTAAATATCCTGCATCATGCTCCAATGAATGGCCAGTATTATTGACTAATATTCCTTGGCACACAGTCTGCCATTGTTCTGGCTGTTCGACATGAATAAGATATTCCTCGGCCTGTGTTGATGAAGAAGTCACATTTATCCAGAATGGCGCAGGAATTCCAGTAGTGTATATTTGTTCAGATTGAAGGCTCATTTCAGCATCCATCACCCGTTGCTTGTCAATCAAAATGAGTGTTTCATGGTTCAATTCATATGGTCTTGATTCAGCATCTTCCCCCGCTATTACTTGAAATGACACGACTATTCGCGAGTTCAATGGTATATCGTCCGGAATTATGATGTCGACGGCAACCAACATCTCTTGTCCTGCAGTCATAGTGAAAGGGTTCGCAATATTCAGTGGGCGAGATGCGCCTGATGTTCCAATACTCATGAATGCTATAATTCCATCATGCGGGGGTGATGTAGATACGGATGCCATCACAAAGAAATGTTCATCGGCAGCATTGCCAATATTTTGAACTGTAATGTTTACCGAAGCAGTACCTCCAACACTGGCAGTTGTTTCACTTTGGTTTGCGTATAGTGCTGGTTTACGAACAGAACCCGTAATAGAATCAAATGAAATGTAATTATCACTTGTGTCCAAATCAAGAAGTCCATCACTATTGGAAACTGAGAAATCAATCGTATGAATTTCACCTGCTAGTTCTGCACTTGGTAACAATATCCAAACTTCAATTTCTACAATATCTTCATCATCATATGGTGCCGACAGTGTGATACTTCCTGTGTGATTTAAATCATCGATACGAACCCACCAATCCCATGTATTTGGAATTGTATCACTGGAAAGAGTGGCTGAAACTTCGCCATTCCCGTTGTTCTCAATTTCCATAATAACTTTGGATGCCACACCAGGCGATAGTTTCTGTGGATATTCGAGTAGGCGTAACTCAAGGTCACTTACAGTACTAACTACAATCCCTTCCAATGAAGCGCCTTGAAATTCCATTCCACTTCTTTTCGAAATCAGGGTAGGTGTAATAGATGGAGCCTCATCACCAGCTTGCCCAGTTGTCGGTGCTGTGACATCAATGGTAAATGATGTGAAAGATTCTCCATTAATTACTGCATTATCAAGGCCGGGTTGTTCGATGATCCATTGACCGGGTGGGTCGTGAAGTAATGAAACCGAAAAAACATCTTGGCGAGTGGCATTATTCCAAATTGTGAATTCAATAGAAAGAGTTTCTCCCGCATCAATTGTCAAATCATTTTGCATCTGATTTGATGAAATTCCAATTCCTGCATCACTTATCATTGAAGCAGATACATCAATGCTCTCAGTGTGTGTTCGGATGGAATTATTTTGCGACACTGCAGTCAATGAAAAACTGAACATTGAATCCGGAATTGCATCAGCCGGTATAGTTAATGTGAAATCAACTTGTGTAGGCGAATCAGTGCGAACGAGAACACTTGAATCTTGAGTCCATGCCAAATATACATTCCAGTTTAGTGGTAGTGTTGAGGAATCGATTGTTAAATCAAATACATCGGTTGCATCACCTAAATTCTCGATATCAACTGAAAAGTAACAGGTGCTACCTGGCGGACAAGATGGTGATACTTCGGGTTTTACAATATGTGGTTCTCTATCAGGGACTACTTGAAATTGCATTGGGAGAGTCGTATTTACCTGCGCATATTGACTGGAAACGCCCTTAAACGTCATTTGGTGAAGCCCAGTGGTCGCATTTTCGTCAGGCTGAATTTTTATGTCGATAAATTTCGACTCACCAGGTGCCAAAAGTACTCCCGACTGTGTATTGATTGAAACACCACTAGGATGAGCAAAATATGAATCCCATGATTGAGGCAACCCAATAATTTGTGGAATCACTGAATCGGATATATTCCCATCATTTGTAACCTCGACTCGGACAGTTCCCCATTGTCCAGGGACCGAACCGACTGTCGAAATTCCGTTTGAAGAGATTGCATATTCATCTTGCCGCACTTTCTGGTCATAAACGAATACTAGGTCATCAAAATAGTAGCCAATATCTGTTCCCGATGCATCTGATTCAAACAAAAATCGGAATTGTGTTTGGCTGTGAAAATACTCATTCGGCGTTGGAATGAGTGGAGAAGTTGCACCCGCATTGTTCACCGAGAACGTTTGATAATCTTGCCCATCAAGGAAATTTTGGTCTATGGAGGCACTGATACTTGCCAATTGAAACCAGCCACCCATTGAGGATAGAGCCTCAATTTTCAATACATCACCCGATGCAGTACTCCCAGTATAATAAAAACTCAATCCATTCGTTCTTGTTGGATTTGATACAACGTCAGACATATCCATTACAGGTGTAACCAAAGAGGTTGCAAGGTTGTTATTGTAATTCGAAGACTGTCCATTTCCAATATGGCAACTAGTACCCATAGATAGAGCAGTATCACTACTTAACCCCCATTGAGTTCCTGCACTCCAACCTGCTAAATTATCACAATTGAAGTAACTGCTAGCAACAGTAAGGCTTCCAATTTTCTCATCGTTTTGAGGATTATCATCGACGATGGTCGATGTTGCGCGTATGGCAAGAGTATGGTTTCCAGCATAGGTTGGAGTAAACGATTTTGAAACAGAGTTCGAATTGCCTCCATTCAAACTACCTAACTGAACTGTTTCATTGACCATTTCGAAAAGGATGTATTCATTGTGGAGCACTTTGATGTTGACATCAATAGTTCCTGAAGATGCAGTTCCAAGGTTTTCAACCATTACATCAACTTGTATTGGAACATTAACGACAGCATCGACGACATATAGAAGCGCAGGTCTGTTGAATCCTGGCACTGGATAATTTGATGAAAACATTCGATATTGTTCTTCATCACCTGCAGTTGTATAAGAGAAAGACACATCTGTAACAATAACATCAACGCCAGTTGCACGACCAGAAGATGCCATCTCCGGTGATTCGGCTATCTCATCCACAGGCAAATTCGGGACACTGCTTCCAACCAAGAGAAACAAAAGGAGATATCCTACAAACTTCTGCATGGCGCTCATTGCACCACATGTCTTCAATATATATGAGGCAATTGGGAGAAAGATAAAATCATGCTTCTTCAAGAGATGCTTTCACTTGCTCTTCGGATTCCTTCAATTTCACTTGGTCCTTCTTTTCTCGCGCATTTGCAGCAAAATATACTGTGAAGGATGGAATGAGAACCATTGAGAAACATCCTACAACAGCTGCAAGTGCCCACATAAATTCAGTCGCTGCATCAATTGAAAACACCGAAATTGAATTAAATTCTTCATTGACAGTAACTATGATAATTTCGGGAGACGTTTGCCGTTCACCTTGTTCGATAATTTCAACTCTTAACATTGACGGCATGTGCTCATATTCAATCAATGCTTTAGCCTCCAAAGTCGCCTCTATGATATCTGAGCCATATACAGTGCCATTATTCCGTCGTGCTGGGTCATAGGAAGTGAGTGCATGAATCACAATTATATCTCCTTCAGGGGATTCAACTTCATGTGTTGAATTTTTTTGACAGTGCACTGCGCAACTGAATGCTTGGTCGGATTCGATGCCGAGAAGCCGATGGCTATACAATCCCGCAGCATTGATTAATCTAACAGTTGAATCCGAAGAAAGGTCGAGTGCTGTAAGGTGTACCCAAGTCAGATTTGAACCGTTTGCAGGAATTTCCCAAACCCATGTAGTAGTATTTGTTGATTCTTGATAGAGAGGTGTCGGGTCGTCAATGACATGCTCAGTTACATGCGAATTTGTGTCATAAAGATAGTATGAGGGCGATATTGTGGCGCCATAGACTGCATACGATAGCAAGAGAATCAAGGTGACGGACAAGCCCAACAATGTCCTTAAGAGATTCGGATTCTGTGCTAGGGCCTTCTTCATCAACCCCGCCACGAACCTCTCTTTCTTGAACCCTTGTCACAGCCATTTTTCGCATAACTGAAGGATATAGGCGTTCATGCTGCGGACTGTTTTACCCGTTCTCTTCATATAGGGGAGTTCGGTCGGCAAAATGCTCGGTGTCTTATCATGACGACTCTATACGATATACCCGCTGAAATCTTTAACCCAGCTCTTGCTGCACGTCTCGAAGAAACTCAAAGCGTTTCCACCCCAGAGTGGGCCGAATTTGTAAAAACTGGTGTCGATCGTGAACGCCCTCCATCCCAATCAAATTGGTGGTTCCTACGCTCCGCTGCTATTCTTCGAAAGGTTGCCCGAGAAGGCCCAATTGGTGTCACTCATTTGGCTCAAGCATTTGGCGGTCGTAAAGACAACGGTGCTGGCCCAAATACTCCCGGTGTTGCTTCCCGACATATTATTCGAACATCACTTCAACAACTTGAGGACAAAGGACTTGTCGAGAAAGTCCCCGGTCGTGTTGTTGAAGATGAAAATGGAGACCAACTCCAATTATTCAAGGGACGCCAAATCACTGCAGCCGGCCACAAGATGATCGATGGTGTAGCACATGAGTGCCGCCCTCTTGCAGAAGAACAATATCCAGGGCTTTCGAAATACTGAAGGACGTGAATGAGGTGACAAGTATGGTTTCGGCTCAAGATAATGAGTTGAACCAACTACGTGAACAACGTCGCTTGGCTCTTCAACAACAGATTCAGCAACAGGCTGCTCAACAGGTTGATGCTGAAATCAAAGCTCAACAAGAGCAACAAGCATCACAGAACCTCGACGCAGCAATGAAAAAATTGCTTTCCCCAGAAGCCCGTTCTCGGCTCACAACTCTTGCATTAGCAGCTCCAGAACGTGCTGAAATGATTAAACAAACAATCGTTCAACTTCATAACGAAGGAAAGATGAACTCCATCATGAATGATGAGCAATTGAAACAATTGCTCCTATCCCAATCGAAGAGCCGCCGTAGTGCGTCCATCCGAAGAATCTGAGAAGGTGCTCGAACATGTCAAGAAATAAACCAGCAGCTAAGAAAATACGCCTCATGAAAGTGGGGAAGCAGAACCGACGTGTCCCCGTTTGGGTCATGTTAAAGACCGACCGAAACACAGTGTCGCACCCAAAGCGACACCACTGGCGCCGAAGCAAGCTCCAACGATGAGGTGATTAAGATGGTACGTGCAAATGAATCTGAATTGACTGTCCCTCTACGCAAAGCGTGGGGAATTACCCGTTACAAGCGTGCACCTCGTGCAATCCAAATCATCCGTGAACATGTGATTCATCACTTGAAAGTTCGCGAAGATGAAGAAGTTTGGATTGACCCAAGTGTCAACGAACATATCTGGTCCCGTGGTATCGAGAACCCACCCCGCAAGATTCGCTTGCAAGTTACTCGACACGATGAGCCAGATATTCCAATCGAAGTCAAATTATTTGAGGAGTGAATCATATGGGAAATATCCGACCAAGTTTTATTAAAATCCGCGCAATCCATCTTGTTGAAGATCACGGTGAGAAATTCACTGACGATTTTGACCATAACAAGAAGATGGTCCAAGAACTCACAGATGTTGAATCAAAGAAACTCCGCAACTGGATTGCTGGATATGTCACCACATACCGCCAGCGCCGAGTAGACTGAATGAGGCGATGAAGTGCCTGTGCGTGTCAATTGGGACCGCACCCCTGTATCAGTTCATCACCAGTCAAAAGAAATACTTGAGGAACTTATTCTTCAACTCCGAAATAAATTTGGAATCCGAAAACGTTCACTTGTAATGGTTGACCGTGAAGAAGGTGGACACCTTTTTTTTCTTTACCAACCATGTAACCCTCGCTGGATTTTAGAATGTGAAGAATTAGTTTCACCTGAAAGTGAGGAGGAATGATGATGGGAGATAGGCAAGGAGTACCACTTCCGCATCGAGGATACAATCTGCACATCATACTCGTCGGGGCATCGCACCCAGGTAACCTTGGGGCTGTATGTAGAAGTATGCTGAATTATGGTTTTGACTCCTTGCGGCTTGTTTCCCCAACATGCTCACCAGATGATATCGAAGCTCGTAATCGGGCCAAACATGCGGGAAGAATTCTCGATAAGTGTGAGGTTTTTGAATCACTCGAACAAGCAACAGCAGATTGCAGTCTTACTATTGGCACATCTGGTAAACGCGAGATTGGTGCAAAGACAACCTTTCGTCACTTCATGTACCCTTGGGAGATGACTGAGCGATTGAAAGGTTTCACAGATTCTGTTTCCCTTGTATTTGGTGAAGAGGGCAAGGGGCTGTCTACCGAATCACTCGGATTTTGTGATTTTCTAGTGACATTACCGACATGGGAAGGGTATCCGATTGCCAATCTTTCTCATGCAGTGAATGCCTGTGTATACGAATTACATCGTTCAATCGTTCAATCCAGTCAAGGAAACGACCCAGGAATGCCCGATATTGTTCCGCTCGAACGTAGTATCAATCCTACATTGAAGGGAATACTTCACCAAGGCATTATAGAAATGGGTCAGGCTTTACCTGGAAATGATGAGAGACGGGAAAGTTTTTCTCACAATTTGCGGCGTGGAATAATGCGTTCAATGCCAACTGAAGATGAAGCAACACGCCTCATTGGGGGCATTCTTGATGCCACTACAGCTCTGCAGTATGTATCAGGCAATAGTGAATGGAAGAGCCAGAGGCGCCGTAAAATTACGCCTGTAGAAGAAGAGTAATCATGGAATCCATGATGCAGTACTCTTCGGAGTTTCCCTTACATGCATGGCGATTAATTTCAATCTATTTCCATAGGTTGTAACAATGTGCGGTTCCACTTGTTCAAATGCCCATTTAGCAAGATTTTCTGCTGTTGGAATGAAAGGTACAACAACAGTTCGATGTTGTTCACCCATAAATTCACAAGCCTTTCTTGCCTCTTCATCTCCTTCATAGACAACAAAAGCATGGTCGATAATATCATGGACATAAGTCATAAGAATAGTGCTAACATCAGAAAAATCCATCAGCATTCCCTCCTCACTGACTCCGGGCTTTTGTACAGTATCTCCTTCAATTTCAGCCTCAAAGCGGTAGCGATGGCCATGCATATGTCTACATTTACTTTTGTGATTAGGAACTCGATGCCCAGTATCAGTTTCTACAAATCGTCGTATTCTTGTGGTCATATTTCTCTCTCCTCAAATTCTAATGCAGCGGAATTAATGCAATATCGTTGGCCGCCAAATGCCTTGGGGCCGTCTTCGAATATATGCCCTAAATGCGCATCACATTTTGAACACCTCACTTCAATCCGATGCATTCCATGGCTATCATCATCAATATGCCTTATGCCAGCATCTCGGTGCTCGGTATGGAATGAAGGCCAGCCACACCCTGAATCGAATTTCATGGATGAGGTGAATAACAGGTGATTGCAACAGATGCAAAAATATTCCCCATTCCTTTTTTCATCGCAATATATTCCGGTGAATGCAGGTTCAGTTCCACTTTGGCGAGTAACAAAATATTGTTCTTCTGAAAGCCGTTTCCGATAGTCGTCATCATTGAATTTTCTCTCAATTGACAGTGCGTTTTGTAGCACATCCTCCCAAGATGTTTGGTATTCTACTGGGTCTTCAATGCCTAGGCTATTGAACGCCAGAATCCGCTCAATATCCGCGCCACTTCTTCCCGAACTACGGCCATGTTCATCGGGATTGTAGGATGTATTTGTATTAGCGAAAATTGTATCAAAATCAAGATTCAGACTTGATATTGCTTTTTGAGCATCTTGTAGAATAGTTGCCTTATCACCATCTAAATAGGGTAATGTAAATGAAACATTTTCACTCTCCCAATTACCAACTGCAAAAGCGTGTTCAAGGGCGTGATAAAATTCAGGACGGCAGTCAGGATATATTTCGTGGTCACCAGAATGAACGCCGAGAGCGATTTCAACCTTTACTGATTCACGTGTTGCAATAGAAAGTGCATATCCATACAAAATAGATGCAAATATTGCATTTCGGTTTGGCACGACTGTTGATTTCATTTGTTCGGCTTCATAGTGACCCTCTGGCACATCTTCTCCGCCTTCGATCAAAGAACTTTCAAACACGCCCATTGCACTTGACAAATCAATAATTTTATGCTCTATTTTGATGTTGTTTTCCAACAAATATAGTATGTTCGCTTTTGCACGTTCAAGTTCAATACTGTGCTTTTGCCCATAATTATATGATAGACAATCGACGGTATATCCCGCATCTAAAAGTCGCATCAAGAGTGCGGTAGAATCCATTCCACCGGAGAGTGCCATGACTGCTCGCTTCATCAATCAACACCCATCCATTTATGCGTTTGCAGACTCAATCTCCACGGTGGAGAAGTTTTGACAATCGCTTCAGTCAAGGCGAAGTTATTTCCATTCCATTCTACGCTCTCCGCGTCCATATAGCATGGCTGCAAAAAGTGATGAGTAAACCCATCCATTAAGTCCGCATATAGAGATAGTTCTTGACCCACATAGACACATTTCAATTCGTCTCCGCTTCGCTGTCGAATTTTTACTTGAGGATACATTTGGTCTTTAGGCGAGATACAAACCCAGTCCAATAACCCCTCAGGAATCTCGATGGTTCCATTTGATTCACATGAAAGTTGATACCCTCTTGATTTGAATAATCTATGTAGTGGCCATAAGTCATTTAACATCGGCTCGCCACCAGTGAAAATGATTCTCTTAGATGGATATTTCATCACTTCTCCGAGGATGTCAACGGCTGCCATTTCATCGAATTTTTCGAAATCAGTATCACACCATTCACATTGCAGATTACATTTTCCGAAACGAATGAATACATGAGGTATACCTGCGTGAAAACCCTCGCCTTGAACCGAATGGAAAATTTCTACAATATTGTAGACCGCACCTAAATCTGTTGCAGAATCAACAGGCTCGGGGCCCGAAATTTCACATGATTCTTCATTCATGAAAATACCTCAAAGTGGTCTTGATTGAATGAGTTGCATCAATTCTTGTCGTGGTTCTGCTTTATCGAAAAACACTCCACGCATTGCTGAAGTTGTCATCACAGAATTCTGTTTGCGCACGCCTCGACAACGCATGCACCCGTGTGATGCTTCAAGAATTACTGCAGCACCAAGTGGATTCAAATGCTTCTCAAGGTCATCAGCAATACCCTTGGTTATGCGCTCTTGATTTTGCAATCGGTGCGCATGTGCATCAACAATACGTGCTAATTTACTGATTCCAACTATTCTGTCGACTGGGATATATGCAATGTGCGCCCTGCCACTGAACGGTTGCAGGTGGTGTTCGCATGTCGAATGAAACTCAATATCTCTGAGTAGAACAATTCCATCATAACCCTCTCCATTGAACGTCGATTGAAGAAGTTCTTCAGAGTTTGATGAGTATCCTGAGAAAATTTCATTCCAAGATTCTATTACACGCTGTGGTGTCTTTTCCAAACCCTCCCTTTGCGCATCTCCTTCAAGATACTCAAGCAAAGTTTTGACTGCGTTTTCTGCTTCTAGTTGCGTTACCATTTCAATCACTGCCTCCCATGCCTTGCATCAATTTCATCCAGTTGGTCCAATAGTTTACGGCAGGCAGTACGCACTGCATCTGCTAAACTTACAAATTTATGTTGGTCACCAACATGCTTCCTTAGGTCTTCTACTAGTTCAGCTGGCATGTCCAAAGATATTTTCGGCATGATTGTTCGTTCAATCAACTCCATATAAATATTCGCAGAGTAATACTAGAGTATTACCAATTCTGAATTTGCCCTCAATATATGCAAAATTCAATAGAACTGAAGCGAATGTTCAAAGAACCCCTTGAGTGCCATTGATTTGATGCCTCAACATGCTGCTGATGCTTTCGCCGAACTTGAAAGTATACGAAACCTCTCTGGACATCGAGATACGGTTGGTTTACCAGATGAAGTCATCCGACAATTCCTCTCTTCCGATTCGAGCCTTGCAACTGCTATTTCTGAAGCTATATCTCGGCGTAAAACCCTTGAACTTGAATTTGGCGAGATTATGATGTCACTTCCAGAATCCGAATTGGTGGAAAAACTTCAATCTGATTTCATTAATTTTTATGCTCCGGCAACAGTCAATCCTTATGTCGCTCTTGCTGCACGTGGCCCATGGATAATCACCACTCATGGTGCAGTCCTTCATGACAATGGCGGATATGGTATGCTTGGAAGCGGCCATGGCCCAAGTAAAGTAATCTCTTCCATGTCTGAAAATTGGGTGATGGCGAATGTCATGACACCGTCATATAGCCATAAACGCCTAGCAAGTCGTTTGCAGAAGGAACTGGGACATACTCGTGGCTCTTGCCCATTTACTCGTTTCATTTGCATGAATAGTGGTTCAGAATCCGTCACAGTGAGTCTGCGTATTGCTGATGTAAATGCGCGAAAATTAACTGGCCCAGGAGGTCGTTATGAAGGAAAGGAAATCAAACTCATGGCCATAGAAAAGGCATTTCATGGCAGAACCGACAGGCCAGCCCAAATTTCTCATTCCTGTAAACCTGCATACGATCGAAACCTTGCGACTTTTAGAGACCGAGATAACTTAATTTTAGTCCCTGCCAATGACGTAAATGCACTTGAAGCGGCCTTTGCCAAAGCCGACGATGAAGGATATTTTATCGAATTGATGGCAATTGAGCCAGTCCAAGGAGAAGGAAACCCTGGTTCCTGTGTTGAACGAGAATTCTATGATGCTGCTCGGCGTTTGACTCTTGAACACGGTTCGATGCTTTTGGTTGATTCCATTCAGGCCGGTATTCGTGGCCAAGGTTGCCTTTCGATAATTGATTATGATGGTTTCCAAGATGCAGAATGCCCCGATTTGGAGACATGGTCCAAAGCTCTAAACGCAGGTCAATATCCATTATCTGTTCTTGGTCTAAATCAAAGAGCATCGGAACACTATGTAGTAGGAATTTATGGAAACACCATGACTACAAATCCGCGAGCCTTGGAGACTGCATGCACAGTACTTGACCAAATTACCCCTGAACTTCGCGAGAACATACGCCTTCGAGGTATTGAATTTGTTGACAAATTGGAGAAACTCGCTATTGAAATGCCGGGAGTGATTACTCAAGTTCAAGGTACAGGCCTGCTACTGAGTGCAGAGTTGGAACCAAACAAATTTCCTGTTATTGGATTTGATGCAGTTGAAACATGGTGCCGTAAACATGGTCTTGGAGTAATACATGGTGGTTCAAATGCCTTGAGGTTCACTCCACATTTTGGAATTACTTCTGCTGAGATTGATTTGATCATCGAGGTTGTTCGAAATGCACTTATTCACTTTTCTTAATTCAAGAAAGTGAGGTTACAATATCTTCTCGATTGAACTGTCGAGAAGCATAGTAGGCTGCTAAACTTGCATAAATCACTGACGAAACCGCCCAGATTAGGACATGTTCAGTAATAACGCGGTTCATAAGAAGTTCACGTAATGCCAACAGAATATTCACTACGGGAATCGCAAACCAGAAACCCTCGATTCCATCTAAGTTGATAACCTGTGTAAATAGTGCTGGGAACAATATCAGCATCAATGCAGGGGCTAGAATAGAACCTGCTTCTTTAACACTGTGTGAACGCATTGCTAAGGCCAATTCAAATGCAACAACCATTATGGCAAAGAGCATGATAGATAGAACAATCAGACCAATAGAAATCATTGACAGTTGTGGGACCCCAATGAAACTCGATGAAGCAAGATATCCAATGGCGAATAACAGTCCGCATATCTGTAATAAAACCCCGACTCCTGTTATTGTTGCAACTGCGAGCCATTTGCCAAGTAATAATTCCATACGGGTGCATGGGAGACATAGTAGTGCCTCTAATGTACCTCGTTCCCGCTCACCAGCGGTCATATCAATCGATGGCTGAATCGCACTTGAATACGTCCATATTGCCAATACAAGAGGTATGAACAAAGATAGAATCATTCCTGATTGTTCACCACTTGTAGCCACATCCGCATCGGAGATTTCCCCATCCCAACGTAGAGGGTCGAGAGTGGAATTTACATCCATTCCACCTTGTTCAATACGCTCACGAACTTCAGAATCTTCCCAATCTGAAAGTACATTGAGAATACGATTCCTTGCTTCATTCGAACGTTCGGAAGTGGAGAGGTGGAGAATTGCATAACTCCATACATCCTCGTTAGTTTGTAGCCGTAGAACTGCATCAGTAGAACTATTTCTTACGCGTTCCAAGTCATTACCAGGGACTGATAAACTCGAAAGATTAGGTAGTAATTCTACCGAAAAATCAATGCCATTGAAAGAAATATTTTCACCTAGATTTTCAGGTAATGCATCGGTCTGGATGATGATCGAGAGTTCAAGAGCATCGAGTTCTGCAGCTTCAGATTCTAGTAGCACAGGAAACATGATGAACAGCAGGGGAAACATTAGCAGAGGAATAACAATAATTGCAATGATTGTCCTCCAGTCTCTTGTAAATTCTACAATTTCTTTTTTGGCGATTGCTCCAACTCGCTTTAGACTACCGTCACTCATCTTCATTCACCTCGAGTGTAGTATCTGGTGCCCTTGGCGTGAAAAGCCGCCTCCACCAACCGCTGAATGCGCTTTCTTTGCCATTATCTTCTTGCCGTGTTCGTGCTTGGTCAAGAGTTAGTGACACATATGCATCTTCTAGTGATTGAGTATTGGTATCTTGCAAGAGTTTGGTTGGCGAACCATCAGCACGAATCTCACCATTGTGAATAATAACTATTCTATCGCATACTTGTTGCGCTTCTGCCAATTGGTGTGTTGAATATATCACAGTACCTCCCTCGTCACGTAATTGTCGGACCAATGCTCGGACAGTTCTAGCACTGGTAATGTCGAGACCTGCCGTCGGCTCATCGAGCAAGAGAATATTGGGTCCATGTGCTAGTGCACGGAGTAATGCCGTCTTTTGCCTCATTCCGCGAGAAAAACCCTTGGTGTGGCGACTCAAACTATCCTTCATATCTAGGTGTTCCGCGAATTTTTCTGTTCGAGCCCAAGCAATTGAATCCGGCACACCATGCATTCTGCTATGATATCGGATATTTTCCCACGCAGTAAGCCTAGAATAGAGTCCTGTGGATTCGGGAACTACGCCCAATTCTTGCCTCATACTAGCAACTGGTTTGCCGTTGCTCAAATTAACAGAACCACTCGATGGCTTGTAAACTCCAGCCATGAGGCGTAATAGAGTTGTTTTTCCTGCCCCATTACTTCCAACCAGACCTACAATTTCTCCTGAATAAATTTCTAAACTAATCCCCTGCAATGCTTCAACTTCCGCGAAGTTTTTTGTCACTTCCTGAATTGAAAGAAGCGATTTCGACATCAAATCCCTCATGCTAAGCGACCGGTTTCAATTGCATGGTTCAAGCCAGGGTGCTTCACTTCTAAGTTACATGCGCGTGTTAATTGTTGCTTTATTTGAGAAAATATTTCATGTTGTGAAACTCCCATTTCAACAAGGTTGCCAATCATGTCAAATGCACCTTGAATAGCACCTGCATCAAGGTATGCTTCATTAGAAATCTGTCGTTGTTGTCTCAAGACTTCTAATCGATTTGCTAAGAATTCAACTTCATTACGAATTCTTGGACCATCAATATGGGGCAAAGCAATGAGGTTATCTACACAGGTTCGCATCAATTTGTTGTAGAGTTGGAATGTTATGATGCTTACCCCTCATCGTCATGAAGTTGCTTACGCTTGGGCAAGTTCAACAAGGACTCCACCAGTTGATTTTGGATGGACGAAGGCAATCATTTTTCCACCTGAACCCTTTCTAGGAGTGGTATCAATCATGACGATACCGTTGTGAATCAAATACTCTATCAATCCGTTCAAATCCCCAACACGAAAGCATATTTGTTGGATTCCAGGACCTCTCTTGGAAATAAATTTGCCAATTGGGGTATCAGGTCCAGACGGTTCGAGCAATTCAATTTGTGTAGGGTGTTCTAATTCATCACTTTGGCTAGTTGAAAAAAACCTGGTTGTAACACCTTGGTCTTCCACATGCTCATCGTTTTCTTGCTCTATTAATCCAAGGAGTCGCCAAAAAGAACTACCATCCTCGAGATTATCTACAGCAATTCCAATGTGATCTACATGTATTGGTCCAAATTTCATTTTCTCACCTCAAAAACCACTTGGTGCCATCCATGTACCAAACACATCTTTCAACGCCTGAATGATTTCACCAAGAGTGCAGTCATTCTTGACAGCATGCAAAACATGTGGGAATAAATTTTCTTCAGATTGAGCAGCGCTACGTATTGCATCAAGGCATAACGCTACAGTTTGAGCATCCCGAGTAGCCCTCAATTCTTCTAATCGCAAACACTGTTCCTTGCCAACCGCAGGGTCGAGTTTGAGAACTTCAGTTTCCGTTTCGTCGTCCATCAAACCATGATTTACCCCGACAATTTTTCTCTTACCGGACTCTACATCATTCATATGTTGGTAGGCCGCGTTATGAATTTCTCGTTGTTGCCATCCCTGTTCAATAGCCTTCATTGAACCACCAAGTGCTTCAATTTTTGATATTTGTTCAAGAGCCAAATCATGAATTTTCTTTGTCAAATATTCGACATGATACGAACCACCCAATGGGTCCACTACATCAGCAACCCCACTCTCTTCGGCAATAATCTGCTGAGTTCTCAAAGCCACAGTTGCAGACTTCTCTGTTGGTAATCCGAGTGCTTCATCAAAGGAATTGGTATGCAAACTTTGGGTCCCCCCACATACGGCTGCTAAGGCCTGAATAGTAACGCGGGCGATGTTATTGAGAGGTTGTTGTGCTGTCAAACTAACTCCAGCAACCTGAGTGTGAAACCTAAGCATCGATGATTTAGGATTTTCTGGTGAATAGCGGCTACTCATCAATTCATACCAAAGGGAACGTGCTGCACGAAATTTAGCCGCCTCTTCAAAAAAGTCATTGTGGCAGTTGAAGAAAAACGAAAGGCGTGGAGCAAAGGAATCAATTTCGAGCCCTTTCTCAATAGCCGCCTCGACATATGCCAGAGCATTAGCCAAGGTGAAAGCAACTTCTTGAACAGCAGTTGAACCCGCTTCACGGATGTGATATCCCGAAATGGAAATTGTATTCCATTTGGGAACATTTTCAGCACAGTATTCAAAAATATCTGTAATAAGTCTCATACTTTGTGCGGGAGGGAATACGTATGTTCCCCTTGCAATGTATTCCTTTAGAATGTCATTCTGAATTGTGCCCAATATATTTTGAGAAGAAATTCCCTGTTCTTCAGCTACGGCGATGTACATTGCGAGCAAAACCATGGCAGGAGCATTGATGGTCATCGAAGTACTCACTTTGTCCAGTGGGATGCCATCGAGTAATTGGCGCATATCATCTACTGTCGATATAGAAACTCCCACCTTTCCAACTTCACCGAGTGACATTTCATCATCAGCATCAAGGCCTAGTTGAGTTGGTAAGTCAAATGCTACAGACAGCCCTTTTTGACCACGCTCGAGTAATAGTTTAAACCGTTCATTCGTCGCTTTTGCACTCGAAAAGCCTGCATATTGACGCATTGTCCATAATCGTGAACGATACATCGTTGAATGGACGCCTCTAGTATATGGCGGCGAACCAGCCTCTCCAATTTCGTTCAAATCTACGCCCAATTCGTCAAGTGAATTCTTCGTGCTCTGCAAATCTAAATCAAGACCGCTAAGAGTTTTCCAGTCATCCTTACGCTGACTGACCATGTACCCTCCATGAAGAGGGGCTTCATCAACACTCGCACGTATCAATGATGATGGTGACCATCTGGGCCATGGGCGTGTCCATGGGACTTTTCATCATCTGTTGCTTCTCGCAGTTCAATGATTTCCACAGCAAAAGTAAGAGATTTTCCTGCCAATGCGTGATTAAAGTCTGCAGTAACAGCATCATCAGTCAGTACGGTAATTGTAAATGGTGATGGGCCATGTGGCATTTGAGCCACAAGTTGCATTCCAACTTCCAAAGATGCTTCAGCTTCTAGTTGAGCGAATTGTGCACGTGGAATCTCCATGACTGCTGCATCATCGCGGTCACCATAGGCTCGCTCAGAGGTTAATGTGAATTCCTTCTTTTCGCCAACCTTTGAACCCATTATTTCTTCTTCAAATCCTGGAATCATTTGCTTATGTCCAACCAAAAACGACAGTGGTTCTCTGCCTTCACTGCTGTCAAAAACTTCACCATTTTCAGGTAGAGTTCCGGTATAATGTACACTTGCTACGATGTCTGCGCTTACTGTTAATTCGGTCATATTTTTCACCTTCGGGTTGTCATACGAGAAACTAAATCTCTTAGTTTATCTGCGACTTCACGTGGTAGAATTTCTTCTTCCACTTTTTGTTCAATGAATTCGAGCGCTTCTAGCACACCAATCCGTTCACCTTTAGCCCATACTTGGCCTAGGACATTGGAACGATTTTCCTCAGCAATAGAATCGTTATCTAAAAGATCACGAGCTGCATACTTGTACTCGAGATATTTTTGACGGTTGAGTTTCTTTTCTTGCTTTTGACGACCGCCACCTTTCTTGTCACCACGACGTCTTTTACGCCGTCGGTCGGAAGATGGTTTTGCAACTTCAGTCTGAATTGTTTTGAAGACATCGTTTCTCGATTTTGGAACCGAATTATCAGGTTTTGCAAGAGCAACTGCAGCATCAGGGGCCGATGTTTGCTCCGCTGAAACAAATTCAATAACAGGTTCGGATTCTACAGTTTTGACTTCAGCCGCCAATCCTTGAGAATCGTTACGCTGTGCTTTCGCATTTTTACGTGATTCTTCGGATTTACGTCTCAACTCAGCCATCCTGTCTTCGCGGGAAACTTTTGGTGCAACGTTCTCTTGTTTTTCAACAGAATTAGTAAAGGTCGGTTCCGCAGTGGTTTCTGATTGAGTTTTAGGCTGAGAATTTGCCTTTGTTGAGGAATCTTGAGTCCCCAATCTATTCAATGCTTCTTGACGTTTTTTAGCCAATTCATCATGTGCAGATTGATTGTTTTGTTGAGGGCGTTGTGCTGGACGAGGAGGTGGTGAGTTGCGACGTTGACTTTGTGAGCGTTCACTCATTCTCTTGTTGCGCTGCGCACTCGCATCGCGGGCAAAAGGGTTGAATGGCTCATCTTTTTTCCGTCGCTCGCCGCTGATGTTCTATTCCCCCAAACACTTCTCGCTACTGACTCCTTAAAAACAATTAGCGTGATATGAAGGACTATACAGCCCATGTCACCTGAGTTTGGTCTGTTCGCAGATACTGGTCAACTGCACTTTCATCATACGATGTTTGACGCCCTTGCTTCATTTCGATATTACCTAACAGCGCAATCATCGACCCATTATCGATACAATACATGCGAGGTGGAGCATGCGAAGTAGATTCTCTTTCTTCGGCCATCTGTTCACACATTGTACGGAGTCTTGTGTTACATGCAACCCCTCCCCCAAGAAGTAATTCTTTTTTGCCGGTATGTGAAAGTGCACGTTCTGCAACCTCTACACATGCAGAAAACGCGTGTTCTTGCAATGACCAACATACAGCTCCCAAATCAGCACCGTTTTCTAGGAGTCTTTGAGCAGCAGTCATCACACCTGAAAAAGCCAGGTCCATTCCCCGAACTGCAAATGGTAATTCAAGACCATCTAGCGACGGGTTCTCCTGAGACTCTAGCCACTCAAATGCTAGCTTTTCAATCACGGGGCCCCCGGGAAATGGAATTCCTTGTGTTCGGGCAAACTTGTCGAGCATATTGCCTATGCCAATGTCCAATGTTTCTCCAAGCACCCTGTAACGACCTTCGAGGTGTGCAATGACTTGCGTATTGCCGCCGGAAACATATAGTAAAACAGGGTCATTACATCCACATTGTTGACGACCTATCTCAATGTGTGCGACACAATGATTTACTCCAATTAAAGGTACTGAGAGGCGACTTGAAATCCCACGTGCAATGGCCGCTCCCACTCGCAAACAGGGGCCAAGACCCGGGCCTTGGGAAAAAGAAACTGCACTGATATCATTTGGTGACAAGTCATACGTTTCAAGTAATGTTGAGAACAAAGAAGGGGCCACATCCTTGTGGTGGTCGGCCGCTTCTCTAGGATGAATGCCGCCCTTGTCTGGACTAACTGTGTCCGAACATGCAGGATATGGAATGCCATTTGAATCGACTAACCCAAACGACAATGTGTGGGCTGTTGATTCGATGCCAAGAGTCCAACCACTCATCTCAATCATCTATGCCAGAGAGCCATTGTTCTTCAACCCTCAGCCCACAGCGCACAATATGCGCACCGTATACCTCGACGTTGGTCCGATGGCGCATTTGGCTGGAAAAGGCTCATTGAATGGCCATTCACTTTTGGATGTCGAATCATTGGTTTCAGTCCCTGGCAAAGGTATAGTTGTTGTAGGAAATACGATTGAGACCATTGCAGATTCGGATGAATTAATGGAGGAATATGGTAATGCCAATACAAAGGATGTTGGGGATTCTGAAACAAAAGTCGTATCACTTAACGGTAATGCCGTTATTCCTGGACTTGTTGATAGCCATACACATTTACTCTGGGCTGGCGACCGTTCACGCGAAGTTTCGTGGCGCCATTCAGGTAAATCTTACCAAGAAATCTCAAAATTAGGAGGCGGGATTCAGGACACTGTCCGCTCTACTTCGCAGGCGAGCGACGAAGACTTGCTGAAACTTGGCTACACAAGAATGAGGGCGGCTCTCCGTTCTGGAACAACTCACTTAGAAGCCAAAAGTGGATATGGTCTAACAACTGATTCTGAATTGAGGCTACTACAAATAGCATCGAAATTGAGGGCGATGGAACACCTGCCTTCACTTGATTTAACTTGGCTTGGAGCCCATGATTCACCATCAGGTATGGATGTGAATGGTTATGTTGAACAGATACTTTCAGATCAGTTACCTAAAGTTCTTGAGCAAGGCTTAGCGCGTTCCGCTGATGTGTTTTGTGAACCAGGATGGTTTACAGTCGAACATTCAGAAGACATACTCAAATCCGCACGGACTGGAGGACTTGACATTCGAATACATATCGATGAATTCAAAGATGGCGGAGGTGGAGATTTAGCTGCTGACCTAAATGTTGTAACCGCCGATCATTCTCATTATACAAACCATGATTCAAGAATTAGGATGGAAGAGGCAGGAGTCAATACTGGTTTTTTGCCTGGGACTCCTTATGCCATGGGGGCTGAATGGCCGAACTTTAATGATTCAATCGAGAATGAATTCACATGGAGTGTAGCAACCGACTTCAATCCCAATTGTAAAACAATAAGTATGCCATTTATGGGTTCTCTTCTTACCCAAAGGTGTTCGGTACATCCACTTGCTGCGCTAATTGCCGCCACACGTAACCCTTCTGAAACAACCCCTCATGCTACTGGTAAAATACATGGAAGGTTGGAAGTTGGAGCAATTGCTAATTTCAATGTCATCGATGGAAAATATTGGGAGGCTTGGTGCATGCAACCATCACACTCTCCTTTCGTTTCAACTTGTCTCGAAGGAAATCTCATCCACCATTGATTTAGCAGTTATACTTTTACAAAAGGCAATTAAAAGAGGACTTGGTTGGTAGGTGATAATATGGAAATCATTAATGTTTTGATTGAAACTGTCGTATGTTCTGGAGCAGCGGGCAAAGAAGCCAGATTCAGGAGAATGCTCGAGGCTAGGCAAGAATTCAAACGCCGCCAAGCTGGATGTCTCGCCGCATGGATTGCACAATCTACCAATGGTCAAGGACTGTTTTTGGTTCATACAGTTTACCAAGATAAAAAATCATGGAATCGTATTTCAAAACAGATCGTTGAGAAACTCGATTCTAAAGATGGTGGGTTGGAAGGGGTTTTTGGCGGCCCACCCCTAGTCGGAATGTTTGAATCGAAACTTGATTCACTGAATCTTGCTTCCATTTCTAAAAACAAGTAAAATACCAAACATCGTGTTGTCGCATAATGTATGTTATACGACATTGGACTTTAGATGGCCGATTGCTAGGGTTTAAGAGATTCAAAAAACGCTACGCAGTACAGCGTTTATTTCACTCATCAGCAATAACTCCTTCAATAAAGTGGAAAAATCTACGCAAAGTAGGGGTTTAGAGTGAAAAACCCGAAAAAATGGCTTCTCGAGTTTTGTAAGTGAATAATCCGAAGAATCTAAGTCAAACTACTCTGTCCGAAAGACGATTGATATGGATGTAGTAGAGGGATTTTGTCTGAAGTGCAAAACCTATGGGCCGATTAAGGATGGTCAGCTCATTAAAATGAAGAACGGTAGAACGCGAATGGCTGGAGTATGTTCGCAACCTGGTTGTACGGGCAAGATTTCCAAGATCGTCAGTTAATACCACCCACTCACACCGATGTGGTTTAATACACCGTTTCAGTGGGCAAGATACCTAGGGGCTCGTGGTCTAGGGGTTTATGACGTCGCCTTGACATGGCGAAGATCGAGAGTTCAATTCTCTCCGAGCCCACCATTGACAAGTTCAATATTTATGATTTATCATCAATTATTATTCAAATGCCAATTAATATAAACTCACTTCACACATAAACTAACTGTAAATCAATCACTTAGTGATTCGGGGTCAGGCAAATTCAAATCCTCGATTTCGATTTTAGCCAAAGGCTTCTCGTCCTCGTCCGACATAGTGAAATCAGTTGAACCCCCAACCCATGTTGAGATTTCATCAATTTCCTCAAAATCTTCTTCAGGAATCGCGTGTTGATCAGACAGTGAATAGGCGGTTGGGTCAATGACTTCACGTTCATTAGTAACATTCGGAGGTGGCGCTTCACGCTCTTCTAGGTGTATGCCAGAATGGAATGTTCCGCATTCAGAACAACGCACACTTCCTGACTGTTCAATACATCCACAAACAGGACAAGAAGATTTACCTTTCAAAGCCTCCAAAGAGTCTTCGGAGGTCATGTTTTCACTCCAAAAACATGTCTTCTTGATATCCAGTTACTAAGTCCCCAGTGCCGTCTTCTTCTATGGTGACTGTCTCTTCATCATCATCAAATTCGACAATTACACCAAAGACTTCCTCGTCATCAAAAGTCAGGCCAATATGGGAGCCGATGTCTATATCGTCATCATCTCCAGCTTCTTCTTCGTCAGAGTCTTCTTCCTCATCTTCTGATTCTTCATCTTCTTCATCAGAGTCTTCTTCATCATCTGATTCTTCGTCATCCTCAGTTTCATCGTCATCATCCTCCGAATCTTCTGAGCGTGCATCATCCGTATCATCTTCGACTTCCTTCATTGCCTTGGCACGCGCTCGCCAGCCTGGGACAATCATAAAGTGCATAATTAACGAACCAGTTAATCCAAGACCGCCGAGTAACATCATTAGTATTCCATCGAAATAGAAACCAGCAGGCATCGATGAAGAATCACCAGAGAATGGAGTCAATGAATTGCGGCAATCTCCGACTTGAATCTCTGGGTCACAAGGATAAATATCTCCATCATACAGGCCTTGAGACGGAAGTCCTAGGCCGGTTTTCGATTCAAGTTCTACGTTACCGCCAGTGCCATCTACGCTTAATGGACCAATTCCACCCATTGCATTGATTAGCCAAGCGGCAATGAATAACCCTATCACCATATGGATAAGTGGCCAAACAACATCATTCCATTGTTTGCCCATCATTTTCTTTTGCATATCAGTAGGGAATGGCTTGTCAACTTTAGGTGATAGCCTAGCATCATCATCGACTGCATCATCAGCATCATCGAGTGATTCTAGTGCGCTAACGAATTCAATAATATCGATGCCTCCATCGCCATCATCATCAGTATTAACGAGGAACGATTCAATGTCTTTCGAAGATACATCCTCGCCGATGAGTCCTTCAATAGCCGATGTGAATTCTTCAACGGATACGTTACCATTTCCATCCTTATCGAGTGAATTAAAGAATTTGTTTGGCGAGTCGCCCGATTCATCCATTGCATCGGAAATAAGTTGAAGAATTGATTTGGATTCAACATCTTCATCTAACTCTTCATCAATATCATCGATGATATCATCGATATCTTCGAGTTCATCATCGGATTCTTCTTCCTCTTCATCATCAGAGTCTTCTTCCTCTTCATCATCGGATTCTTCTTCCTCTTCTTCGTCGGATTCTTCTTCATCAGAGTCTTCTTCTTCATCGTCTGATTCTTCTTCCTCTTCATCATCGGATTCTTCTTCATCAGATTCTTC
>Ga0209047_1000410_pt1 | contig 38682 bp, 35 predicted proteins | sample SaaInlV_165m_DNA_3_FD_184681 | JGI IMG/M metagenome (GOLD analysis project Ga0209047, IMG submission 184681) | Marine microbial communities from expanding oxygen minimum zones in the Saanich Inlet - Saanich Inlet SI037_S3LV_120m_DNA (SPAdes)... | ecosystem: Environmental > Aquatic > Marine >...
AAAGTTTATAATCCAAATGATAATTGGAGATACACCATACCAATGACTATGATAAAGAAGAAAAAGATTGGTGGATATATGACTCCGATTGACGAATCCGTAAATGAAGGTGGAATGGGTATTTTAGATAAAGACCAAACAGATGTATTACATGGCATAGTAATGAAAAATAAATCTAAAAATTCAAAAGTTATTCTTAGTATTGTGATAAAAGATAAAATGTTTAAAGGTGTGGATAAAAAAGAATTATTAGGATATATTGAAGGTGCTAAACAATTTGTTAAATATATGAAAAGTGAATCCGTAAATGAAGGAAACTTAAAATATGTAATTCAATATAAGAAGGATAAAAATAGATATTTAAGTAATAAATCCAGAGATGTTAAAAAAGTAAAAGACGCATTACAATTTAAATCTGAAAAGGACGCAAAAAATCAATTAAATGGATTGGATTGGCAATTCAGAGGAAATTATAAGATTGTTAAGTTAAAAGAATCCGTAAATGAAAAAATTTCAAAAGATGAATGGTCAGAATATCCTAAATACGCAAGAAAATTAAAACCATATATGAAAAGACTTCTTAAAGTACCGGTAAAGGTTAGAGTTATAAAACAGGCTAATCACAATCCCTGGATAGAAGTAAGAGTAGCAAGATTTGGAAAAGATGTAATACCAAATGATTTTAGATTGAAAGCTGCTAAAGTTATTGGTGCAACTTCTATAAAGGATAAGAGTAATGTAAATTATGGTAATATTAGGTCTAACTCAGTTTCAATGAAACACGACCAATGGGTAAAATTATTAGGGAGAAAAGTATAATGGATTTTAAAAAAGAATTTAATAGAATTGGCGGTGGTAAGTTAAATACCAAAACAAAAATAGTAGAAAGTATTAAAGTAATTCCTGCATCTAAAATTGATAGTAAGACTTGGATGAAGATGAAGTATGATTTGAGAGACCAGTTTGATGAATTAGTAAAGATTGGACAAGATTATGGTGTATTTCAAAATGCTCAAGGTACTAATAAGATTTTAAAACAAATTAAAAGATTAATGGATAAAATATCATGATTAAGTTAAAGGACATATTAACTGAGGCCAAAGAATTACCATTAAAAGATATTAAGATGCTGGCTAAAATGACTGATTATAATAATCATAATGAAGCGAGAATATATTTGGCAAGAAAACTTGGTAATAAAAACTTAGTAAAATCATATGATGCATTAATGGTATTACATATCCAAATGAATCAAATGAATGACTTGATGAGAGTCAGAGAAAAATTAGACAAAATGCTATTCACACAGGCAAAAAGATATTATAGTAATTTTAAAGATATTAATAGTGCATTCTAATGATTAAACTAAAAGATATATTAAATGAAGTAGATAGTAAAAAAGCTATCGTATCTTTAAAGGGAGATTTTCCTGGTTCAAAAGTTTATCAAGCAGTTGGAGATGGTAAAACTTCAGTAAAGGCTCAACAAACTAATAAAACTTGGGATGATGGGGCACCAATAGCATATTCATTTGGACAAAAGAAAACATCAAAAGTACCAAGAGGTAAGTTTTGGGTATTGGATACTAAGAAGTTTTGGTATTATGAACTTAAAGGTGTGTGGAATGCAATTAAGAAAAGTGAATATGGAACACCACCAGGATTTGAATTCTAATGATTAAGTTAAAAGAACTAATAAAAGAAGAAACAGTACACTCATGTGAATGTGGTGGAGATTGTTGTTCTGTAAATGAATCTAAAGGTATGGAGTTGGGTAAGATTTTTACTGGTCATGGTTTTGCATTCAAGAAAGAAGAATTAGAAGAGGGGTTTGAAAAATATCACTTGGGTAATTTACTCGATAGTAAATTGAAAAAAAGATTAGAAAGAGCAATTAAACTTTGGGGTGGTAAAGTAGATGCAGTAGGAATGGATACTATTAAATTTAGATTAAGTAGTTCTCAATTAACTAAATTACCTTTGTTGTTAAAAAAATTAGACCAAAATAAAAATGTATGGATTGGTGATAAAAGAAAAAAGAATATATGGGATAGAAAAAGAAAGATTGATAAGTTAGAGAGTTGTGGTTATACAATGTCAGCAGAACCACCACATAAAAAATTAAAATCATCAGGTGGAACAGGTCCTGAAGATAGAGAATTTAAAGAAAATCTTATCTATGTAGATAAAGATATGAAAGATGGAAAGTTCGATGCGAAGAATCCACAAGTACATATATCAGGATATGGTGTAACAAATTTAAAGACATTACAAGATAGTTTATCACGAAAGTTTACAGACTTGGCTAAAAAAGCTAAAAAGGGTGATGTTGAAAATATCGAATACATACTGAAAAAGAATGGTGTTCTTATGGGATTTGTTGAGGCGTTAGTTGATGTAAATAAACAACTTAGAAGTCCACAGATGAAGAGAAAAATTACTATGTACAAGAGGAAAAGATAATGAATCATAAGATGTGGGCACAATGGAAAGATTTTAGACTTGGTGAAGATTACGATGAACCAGATGTTTTAGAACAATTAATTACAGAATTTGTTAAACAAGGTGTGGATGAGAAATTTACACCACATGGAATGCCCTTTTCAAATAAAGAAGCACAACACCATGTAGAATCAGACATTAAAGAAATGGGTCAAATTTTTAATAAATCATCACAGAGAGCAATTGCAATAATGTTAAGTGGTGTAAAGAATAACAAATATGATGCAATGGATTTGATTCGTGGATTAAGTACAGGAAAGATTCACACCAGTACTGGGGTTGGTGATATGTTAAAGATATTGTGGAGTAAAGTAGAAAAAAGATTTCGTAAGTATTTAGGTGGTAAAAAACGCCGCTAATGATATTTATACCAATAGGAGATATAAAATGGCAAAATTAAAATTAAAAAATCTAATCAAAGAAAGTAGAGCTTTCTCAACCGTTGGTGGTGTAGTTACTACTCCAGCACTTGGAGGCGGTGTAGTATCTAATCGCAATTATGGTCTATCTAATATTGTAGAAGATTTATATGGTACACAAGAAAAAGTATCAGCAAAAGAAATTAAAGAAAGTATGAAACAATTTTCAAGTTTCGGTGAATCTTTTGATTCTGAAAATAATATTAAAGATATAGCTGAAAAACTTTCAGAGATTGCAACTAATGCAAAATCATACACTTTAAGTGAAACCGATGATTGGTTTGATAAGGTTACGGTTAATCGTAATATGAAAGAATTAACAAATCTATCAAAATCATTTGGTAAAATCGCAAAAGAATCTAATTCTTTACAACAAAGATTAGGTGGATTGTATGAAGATATGGGCCATGTACTTGGCAGATACTTTGAAATGGAAGGTGATCCATCAGCAGAAGATGCAGAAGATGCTGGAATTAAAGGTGCAGATATTGAAGAAGGTGATTATCAAGCATTCTTTCAAAAAGCATTAGCAAAGTTTGGTGTAAGTTCTCCAGAAGAATTAGATGATGAGAAGAAAAAAGAACTTTTCAATTATGTAGATGCTAATTATAAAGCAGATAATGAAACAGATTAACAAGTAGAGGTTATATTGATTAAAGTAGAAGTCCGAAGAGGACAACCGATAGAAAAAGCACTTTCAAATTTTAAGAGGAAAGTTAAACAAAGTGGATTGATGTTAGAATTAAGAGAACGATCATTCTACACAAAAAAGTCTGACTTACTTCGAGAGAAGAAAAAGAAAGCTATTTTAAGAAATAAGTACAAAGTACTAAAAGAAAAAGAATAAAAAACTACACACTTCGTGTTCGTTTTTTTACATTTTATACTATTTATATAAAATGAAATACACTTTCGGCGTTTCCGCCACTCATAAAGTGTAACCGATTAATAATTAATCTTAATTATTGTTCCTAATAACAATACTGAATTCCAAACGGAGAAATAACAATGGATGATTTACTAAAAGAAGCCATTGCAGACGCAAAAGCAGTTCGTGAAACAGCTCTAGCAAATGCTAAAATGGCGCTTGAGGAAGCATTTACACCAAAGTTAAAATCAATGTTGGCTAAGAAAATCCAATCTGAAATCGAAGATGAAGATGGTGATGAAGCAGAAGTCGAAGAACAAGACGAACTTTCTGATGAAGATGATGTGGTTGATCCTGCATCAGATGAAGAAGGTGGTCCTGTATCTGAAGACGAATCAGAAGATGGTGAAGAAGTTGATGAAGCTGAAGTACCAGATGATGAGGAAGCTGCTGAAGATCCAATTTCAACTGAAGGTGAAGATGAAGATGAAGAACCAGTTGCTGAAGAAGATGAAATATCTGACGAAGACGATGAAGAAGCAGTTGCAGAGGAAGATGAAATGTCTGATGAAGACGATGAAGAACTCGACCTTGAAGCAATACTTCGTGAATTAGAAGACGAAGATGATGACGCAGAAGTTTCTGAAGAATATGAGGATGAAGATGTAGAAGATGGTGCTGAAGAAGTACCTGCTGCTGAACAACCTGATGATTCTGTATCAGAAAATGATGTATCTTCTGACATTGGTAAAGCTGACAATAAAGTGGCAGATGCCGCTGCAGATTCTTCTAAGACTGGTGCTCAGGGTCCTGAAGGCGAAGGAAGTGATTCCGAAGCTGGTAAGGAAAACTCTGAAGACGAAGTAGTCAAAGAAGAAGATGAAGTATCTGATGAAGATGACGACATCGATTTAGAAGAAATATTAAAAGCTCTTTCTGAAGAAGATGAAGTATCCGATGAAGATGACGAGGTGGAAGAAAATGCTGTACTTAAAGCAGAAATTAAAGAGCATAGGGATGTTGTAAAATATCTTCGTGCTAAACTAAATGAAGTTAACCTATTAAACGCAAAACTATTGTTTTCAAACAAACTATTCAGAGTTTTCGGTTTATCTAATGAACAGAAGATGAAAGTAGTTGAAACATTTGACAGAACTAAGAACATTAGAGAGATTAAACTTGTGTATTCAACACTTGCTGAGTCTTTCAAAGGTCGTAGACCTGTTAAAGAATCGAAAGGTTCAAGTTCGAAAGCAGTTGCATCAACTAAACCAAGTAAGAAAGTAATTTCTGAAGGTTCTGATGTGAAAGCACGCTTTAAGAAGTTAGCTAACATAATTTAACAAATTTTACTATTAGGAGACTATAATGAGTAAAAGAACTTCAACAATAGAATCTTTGATGGATGGTTATAATCCACAAAGACAACTATTGGAACAAACTCGTAAGTTAGTCAAGAAATGGGAGCCAACAGGCCTTTTAGAAGGTTTGAAAGCTGACCATGAAGTAAATGGAATGGCAGTACTACTTGAGAATCAAGCTCGTCAATTAATTGATGAAGCCTCAAGAACTGGTACCGCAGCAAGCTCGGAAGAGTGGAGTGGCGTAGCCTTACCATTGGTTCGTAGAATCTTTGGTGAATTGGCAGCACAGGAATTCGTTTCTGTTCAACCAATGAACCTACCTTCAGGTCTTATTTTCTATCTTGACTTTAAATACGGAACAGCCCAAACAGGCAACCATACTAACAACGCTGATGTACATGGTAACACAAGTGGATCTGGCGATGCAACTGGTGGTCTTTATGGTGCTGGTAAATTCGGATATTCTGTGAATGACCAAACTTCAGATACCCTTGCTATTGGCGCTTCAGCTGCAGATGATACATTTGCAACTGCTTCAGTAGCATGGAGTGATGTTGGTTGGGAACCAGATTTATCTGCTTCAGTATCTACAGGATACTTAGCTGATAATGGTTTGGTAAAAATCACAGTCGCTGATGATGATCTAGTAAATTACGATAAAGACGGCGTTCGCGCTTTCTCTATTAGTGGTACTAACATTGACGCATTTTATCCAGCATATACAAGTAAGAATGCTGCTGGAACAGAGGTTTCATTCATATGTTTGAAATCTGCTGCTGGCGCACCTGCAAGTATAATTGTGAAATATCACAAAGAAGCTGCAAATAACTACACTCGTGGTGATTTTGAAGCTACTGCAGCAAATATAGATGCTAACCCAGAAGGAGATATTGACATTCCTGAATTAGATATCGCACTGAAAAGTATTCCTATCATTGCTAAAACTCGTAAGTTAAAAGCAGTCTGGACTCCAGAACTTGCTCAAGACTTAAATGCATACCATTCAGTTGATGCAGAAGCTGAGTTAACAGCACTGTTAAGTGAGTACATTTCAATGGAAATCGATTTAGAAATCCTTGATATGTTGTATTCTGGAGCATCTGCAAAATCTGAAAATTGGTCAGCAAGACCAGGGTATGAGTATGACTCAGCTACTGGACTTTTCGCTGAATCTTCAGCTAATGCAAGTGCTTACACTAAAGGAACTTGGTTCCAGACTCTTGGAAACAAAATCCAAGCAGTTTCAAATGCTATCCACCAGAAGACTCTTCGTGGCGGTGCTAATTTCATCGTGGTTTCACCTGAAACAGCAACCATCATAGAAAGTATTCCTGGATACGCAGCTGATACAGCTGGTGATGCAACTGAGAAATCATTTGCAATGGGCGTACAAAAAGTAGGTGCTCTTAACAACCGTTATACGGTTTACAAGAACCCTTACGCATTGGATAATAAAGTGCTTATCGGTTTCAGAGGAAGTAATTTCCTTGAAACAGGTGCGGTTTATTCACCATATGTACCATTAATCATGACACCACTTGTCTATGATCCAAAGAACTTTACTCCGCGTAAAGGGGTCATGACTCGTTATGCTAAGAAAATGGTTAGATCAGAATACTACGGTGATGTAACAGTCGCTGATGTAAACTATGTCTAATATTATTTTAGGATAGTCATATAGGGGTGTCAAAACCCTGATTTCAAAGAGGGTGAGATTTTTTCTCACCCTTTTTTGTTTCTTTGATATTTATTTACAGACATCTAAATACTAATATTAGGAGAATTTTATGGCTCAAGAACCAATCTGGCCAGGAAGTGGTTCAGCAGTAAGTGGAAATACACCATTCGGGTTTTACGATGACGATACTGTATTTCAAACGGATGCCCCAAAGTTCGCAACATGGTGTGCGAAACGACTGGGTTATCCAATAACAGCGGTTGAAATCCAAGACTCACAATTATATACTTGTTTTGAAGAAAGTATTACTGAATACTCTGCCCAAGTAAACCAATTTAACATTAAAGATAACTTATTAAGTTTAAGAGGACAATCAACAAGTTCAAATTTAACACATAAACGATTATCACATACTATGGGCGAACAGATATTCTTATCAGAAACCTATGGAAGTGAGGCCCAAGTTGGCGGACAAGTTGAAACTTATAAGAATAAGATAACTCTTGCAAGTGGTTCACAAGATTATGATTTAAATTCATTAGTTGCAGATATAAGTGGTAGTGGAGCAATAGAAGTTAAACGAGTATTTTATGAATCTTCACCTGCAATTACACGATACTTTGACCCGTATGCTGGTACAGGACAAGCAACAAATAATATGATAGATGGGTTTGGCTTTGGTGGTAAATCACCAGCCATTACATTTATGTTACAACCAATGTATGCCGATTTACTTAGAGTACAGGCAATAGAATTTAACGACCAGATTAGAAAATCTACTTATTCATTTGAGTTAGTTAATAATAAATTACGAATCTTTCCAGCATGGAGTGGGGATTCAACGGGTAGTTTATGGATAGAGTGGAATAAGGTGTCTGATAGAGATAATGTCTTGAGGACACGATATAGTGGTTCAGCAGACACAGTATCAGACATTTCTAATGCACCATATAATAATATGCCTTATCAACAAATTAATGATGTGGGTAAACAATGGGTTAGAAAGTATGGATTAGCTCTCTCAAAGGAATTATTAGGTATGGTTCGTTCCAAATATGGTACAATTCCAATTCCTAATTCAGAAGTCTCATTAGATGGAGATACTTTGAGAGCAGAAGCAACTGCAGAAAAAGAACAATTGATAGAACAATTGAGAGAAATGTTAGACCAAACAAGTAATAAGGCATTATTAGAAGCTGATAGAGAATCTTCAGAACATCTTCAAGAAAAATTGAAAAAGGTGCCTTACCCAATTTACATCGGCAGTTTTCTTATCTTACTACTACCTTTTTTGAGTTTCTAATGAAGTGGAATAAACGAAACGGATACTTCATAACTCATTGTTCTGAGTGTGGGGTTGAGAAAAAAACTAAAAAAAGACCATACGGACAGAAAATGTGTAAACCTTGTGGTTGTAAAATTGGAGCAATCAACTCTAATAAACAACAAATGTATACAGAAGAAAGAAATAAAAAAGTATCAAAAGGTAAAAAAGAGTGGTGGTCTAAACAAGACAAAAAGAAACTTATGAATGGGTGGTTGGGAGATTACATAGGTAGTGAGAAACATATTCAAATGTGTAAAGACAACCAACGAAAGGCCACTAAAGCGGCACTTGGCATAAAACAATCAAAACCTGAAAAAGAATATGAGAACAATTTGAAGACACATGGTATTGAATATAAAACACAATATTTTGTAGAACAATATCCATTTGATTTTTACATACCAAGTAAGAATTTATTAGTGGAAATAGATGGTGAATTTTATCATCCACTAAAAGAAGAAGATTGTGTTTATCCAATGCAGAAACATAATTTTAAGAGAGATATAATGAAAACAAAAGTAGCATTGGATAGTGGATACAAACTTAAAAGGATACGAGTATAATGGCAAGTAGATATTGGCCTACACGAGACACAAACTTAGCTAAACGATTCAATGATGAACTAATTGGAAATCTTAAAGATGGAAAAGATGGCATCATCGGACAAGAAGTTATTATTTATAGGGCATCAACCTATGAAACATCACCAAATATGTATGGTGAAGCTGGGGAAAGTGGTAAAGTATACGAGGCAGGAGTAAAATTATCATGTATTATTGAAGCAACTGATTTCGATTGGGAGACAACTGAATTTGGTCCCGACTCTAATCAGACTGCAACATTCTCATTTCAACGAGATATGTTAATCGATGTAAGTTTCAGACCAGACATTGGTGATGTATTGAGTTGGAATCATGGTTATTTTGAAATTAATTCAACAAACGAAAATCAGTTAGTTGCTGGAGATTACAATAAAAATTGGACAATATCATGTGATGCAGTATTAACTCGAATTTCAACTCTTAATATTGAGAGAACAAGGGCATTTTAATGGCAAGAAATAAACCGATATCAAGAAAAGTAAGACGAGATTTAAATAGTTTATCAATTAGAGAAGATTATAATAGAGCAAATCAAGTTCGTAGAGATAAAGATGAAATTAAAAATCTATCTGTATCGGTTATGGATCATGATTCAGCTATTATGTATTACTTTAATGAAGTTATTAAACCAACTGTAGTTGATAATAAAGAAACTATTAAAGTTCCAGTTATGTATGCTTCACCAGAAAGATGGTTCAGTATTCAACGACAAGGATTTTTACGAGATAAACGACAAAAGGTATTAACACCTGCAATTGTATTTCGTAGAACTGGAATTGAAAGAAATGAAAACATTCCTGTTGATAAGATGGATGCAAACAAACCACAAAATTTTCAAACCTTTACACAAAAATATTCACAAAGTAATCGTTATGATCAATTTTCAAAAACAATAGGTACAGCACCAAACAAAGAACAATTTAGTGTAGTTGTTCCCGACCATATGATATTGAATTATGAGTTTACAATTTGGACTTCATACATTGAACAAATGAATAAATTAGTAGAGAAGATTAATTATACCGATGGTTCATATTGGGGTGAACCAGGCAAGTTGAGATTTAGAAGTAGAATAGATTCCTTTACAGATGCAAGTGAAATGGATGCATCAGAAAGAGTAATAAAAACTACATTTTCTGTACAATTAATGGGTTACATTTTACCTGAAGAATTTAATAGTATGGTAACTACTAAACGACATCTTACTCCGAAGAAACTTATATTCAATATGGATGTTGAAAAAACAGCAGAAGAGTTTAAAAAAGAATCTGCAGATAGTAGAGGAGTATCAATAGAAACGGAAGATATTAAAGATTTATTTTCTATTTCAGTTTCCAATCCATTAATATTTAATGCAGGAACGGGTGTTACTTTATCTAATGATGGTGTAGCTTTTGATGGCAGTCAACTATTAAATCAAACAATATCAATTGGACAACCAGTTGGTACTTCAGATAATGTAATTTTTAATCAAGTAAATGCAGGTTCACTTATATTTGGAAACCCAACAACTTATAGTTATGAGGGTATTAGTGGAAGTTTAGCAATTACAGGTTCAGTAACCACTACGGGTAATATGACAGTTGGCGGAGATGCAACAATAGGTGGAACATTAATTGCAAAAGAATTTCAAACACAATTTGTAAGTGCATCTATAATTTATCAAAGTGGTTCAACCCAGTTTGGTGATACTCTTGATGACACTCACGAATTTACAGGAAGTATAAACCTAAGTGGTTCGTTTAGTTTAAATGGATATGAAATTAATGAAATATCAAATGATACAACACTTGCAGATGCAAGTCCAACTGCTCTAATTACTGAATATGCTCTTAGAAATTATACTACTGCTGGTGTTGATGCGGAACAAACATATTTAAGAAAGAATTTTTACAAAGCATCTAATCAAATTTTAAATGATTCAACAGCAAGTTTTACAGCAGTAACTGCTTCTGCAGTAGGTGCTTTTTCTGCAACAGATGAAAATGATTTTATATTTTTTATAAATGGGCAATATATGGAGCATGATGCATTAACAATAGAACAAAGTGGGAGTTCATTTTTATTACAAGTAGATGCCGATAGTATTGGGTATTCATTAGAATCAGATGATGAAATAATTTCAATCGGTAAGTTTAATGCCTAATTTTATATTTAAATCCCCATTAATAATAAGTGCTTCTTCTGGAGTAGAATCAACTTTAATTGGTAGTACACAAGCAATTACTTCTTCACCTATAGAATTTAGTATAGGACAAGCAGTTGCAACAGGGTCTGATGTTGAATTTAATATTGTTTCAGGTAGTACGAGTTTTATAATTGGAACTGATGCTCAAAACATGGTTTTAGCATATCAATCAATTTCAGGTTCAACAATTTTACTTGATGGGGAAGAGTTAGATATAAGTGGAAGTTTAATCACAGAAAACGATTTAACCGTAACTGGTAAACTTACGGCAAGAAAAATTGAATCTCAATTATCACAATCAATCACAATAGAATCAAGTGGTAGTACAAAATTTGGTGATGATGTAACTGATATACATAGAGTTACAGGTAGTATGTCTACATCAGGGTCATTTACATTAAATGGATATACTATACGGGAGATATCAAATGATGATACTGCAAATGATAATAGAAGTGATTCAGTAATAACAGAGTATGCAGGAAAAACAGCATTTTCAGAAGCTTCACAAAATGGTGCATATTTGGTAAAGAAATTTGCAAAAGTAGCAACTTCAATATCATCCACAACTGCTAGTTTTACAGCCGTTAGTGCTTCAGCACCAAATGAATTATCAGCAACCACAGAAGAAGATTTTATGTTTTTTAATAATGGTATGATAATTGAATTTGATGCATTAAAAGTAATGCAAAAAGGTAGTACATTTGAATTACATATAGATGATACAAATTTAGGATATGAGTTAGATAATAGTGATGAAGTAGTTGCTTGGGGAAAATTTAATTCATAAAAGTACCACATTCCACTTTTCTTTTACCATTTATTGATATTTATAAGTATGAGAATATACAAAGCTACAAACAATGAAAACGGAAAAGTCTATATAGGACAAACTATTCGACCATTTGAAGTTAGGAAAGCAGAACATCTATATGGACACAATGGATATTATTTTGGAAATGCTTTGAAAAAATATGATTTTGATTGGGAAGTGTTAAAAGAATGTAAGTCAATATCTGAACTTAATAAAATGGAAAAACATTTCATCAACAAATATAAATCTGATAAAAAAGAATTTGGATATAATTTGAGAAGTGGTGGTGAAAATAGTTTAGTATCAAAGAGAACAAGAAAGAAGATGAGTATCGCTCAACAAAATATGAGTGATGAAACAAAAGAAAAAATTAGACAAACTCTACTTGGTAGGAAACATAAACCTGAAACGATTGAGAAACTTAAAAACAGAGTTGTTTCAGAAGAGGTGAAAGCAAAGATTAGTAAGAAAATGAAAGGTAGAATCTTGTCTGAAGGAACTCGTAATAAAATGAGTAATACAAGAAAGAAAACTTATAACACACCCAAAATGCACAAAGTATTAAGTGAAAGTGCAAAAAGAGGATGGGAGACGAGGCGAGCAAATGCGCAAGCGTAGCTGGCCAAATCGTAAGAATCGCAGATGTCCCGATTGTAGGAAGATGTTAACTTATACAAGAAAGGATAGTTTTGATAGGGCAGTTGGAAACAATAGTGTGTGTAAGTCATGTGCTCAGATGGATAGAAGGCTTACAATGGAAACTATTACTAAGATGAAACAACCAAAATCTATTCAACATAAGAAAAAGATTTCTAAGTCAATTTCAGTATGGTGGGAAGATAGAAAAGAACAAGAACAATTACAGTATAAGGAACTTCAATGGCACAGATAGGATTAAAACAATTAGATAGTGTCTTAACAGGATCACTACAAGTTTCTGGTAGCTCAGGTGTTACGGGTTCTTTAGGTGTATCACAAACTGGATCATTTGGATATTTGAGTGTAAGTGGTAATTCAAGTTTTACAGGTGATTTAACACTTGGTGGTAATATACAAATTGGAGATTCAGATACAGACTCAATAACAATTACTTCAGATTTAACTTCTAACTTAACACCAAATGCAGATAGTACATATGATATAGGTACTACAACAAAGTATTGGAGAAATGCTTATGTTGATACATTAACAACTACAGGTAATGTTAGTGGTTCATCAGTTTCAACTGGTTCGTTTGGTAGAATAGATTCAAGTGGAAGAATTTACGAAGCGGGTTCATCGGTAATTGATCACGCTACAGCAATGGCAATAGTTTTTGGGGGATAAGGAGAATAAAATATGGCAAATACATTTACAAGTGCAGCGACAGGTTCAAATACAAATCTTACGACAATGTATACTTGTCCAGTAAGTACAACTGGAATTGTACATGCAATTTATGCAAGTAATATAGATGGTACAAATGATGCAACTATTAGTATATCGGTTAGTGGAAGTGCTAACTTTCAAGATAGACGATACTTGTTAAAAACAGTAGAAGTACCAGCGGACTCAACTGTAGTGATTGAGAAACCAATCAATTTGGGAGCGGGGGATAAATTAGAAACTCAAGCGTCTGCAGATAATGATATCGATGTTTTCGCAAGTATATTGGAAATGACATAATATGAAATATATTGGTAAATCGATTCAAAGACAACCACTTACAATTAGTGGTTCAGACTCATCTACTTTTTTAAGAGTAGAACAGGCAACATCTGGCTCTACGGCAATTTATACCAATAATATAACCAATGGTTATCCAACATCTAATCCCTGGGGAGTAGGTTTGGAAGGTAGTTATTTTAATAACTTTGATAGTACAACTCATGTAAGTGAAATTTTAAGATTTGTGGCTGGGATAGTCAGTCATTCTATAGATACATCATCACCAACAGCAAATGAAAAATATTGGAATACATTAAGTACTTCACATACAGAAGGTTCAACCACAAGTAAAGGTTCATTATTAAATGGAGTGTTAGGTTCTTCATATGAAAATGCAAGGTTATCTAATAGTTGGACAGGTTCAGCATATATAGATTTAAGTGAAACTGGTTCTTATAGAGCAGTTCAAGATTATTTAGAATTAAAAGGTTGGGTATTATCAAGTGATAGAGGAACTAATGATAATGATGTGGGAACAAATCCATTTCATGGAAGTTATGCATCTCGAATCCCATCTACGATACAAACAAATGGTACATTTGGAACAGCAACATTTACCGTTACTGCAAATAATGGTGGTTCAACTGTGGCTTCAAGTAATTCAAATTACTTTGGAATGGGTGGACTATCAAGTGGTAACGCTGATGGATATAGTGTACGAGTAATTTCATCACAATCATTTAGTGATAATTACGCAGATGCAACCCCAGATGAAAATTCAACTTTTACAACATCTTCATATAAAGATTTTACACAATCATCATTTGGTACATCAAATGGATTAATATTAGCAAAAATTGAATCTGCTAATCCAGCAGTTATCCCAGCAGCATATCAAGACGGAGATTTTAATAGTGTGAGTGGAGTACATAGCGGAAGATTTTATACTGGTGGGGCAACAAGTGCAAATAGTGTTTCTGCTAGTGGATATTATGCGGTACATGATGTTGTGGCAGGATTGAAAACAGGTTCAATGAGTGATTTTCAATATAAAAGTGGTACGGATGGAACTACAAGATTTTATTTATATACAGGTGGATTACCAAGTGATATAACTAATAGTCAACCAACAGCAGTTGTTACAAGTTCATTAAATAGAACGGGATTTACAGCAACATCAAGAAGTTTGAGTGGTGCACCTTATTTATTAACAACAACTTATAGTTTTACCTTTGATTCTGAAGTAAGTAAATCATTTGATCCTTGTTATGGATATGGAACATCAGTACTGGTAAATAGTAATCCAACCGACCAATGGGAAAATATAGGTTCAACAACAATTAGTAATACAACCACGACTGTAAACAATAGTGGAGTTTCTTCTACAGGGGCAACCAATTATGTCATAGATAATATTTGGACAAACAAGAGAAGTAGTGGGGATGATCCTGAAATTCAAGATATAGCAGTTGCAAGTTCTTCATTTACTTTTACACTTGATAGTAATACCGAGAATATTGACCAAAATAGGTCAAGTGATGAATCACAAAATTATAATTTAACCTTTAGAGCAACAGGTCGTAATTGGAAAAATACAAGTGTAACCGATACTACATCAACAATAAGTTTATATGATGCAAGTTTATTTGGACAATCAAGTTCAAGTGGTTCAATGGCAGTTTATAGTAGAGCTCAAGGATATGATTCAAATACTTTGGCTGATACAACCGAAACATTTACAGGTGAAGATTTTAGAATAGTATTGGCAGATAATGTAACTACATTTAGTGGAGCATATTTCACAACCGATTCATATCAAGTAAATGATAATGGTGGAAGTGTATTAGGTAATTATGATTTACAAGTGAAACCATCATTTTTGGTAGACCCAGGTGGTGATTATGGGTATTGGTATCCATCAAGTTTTGGTAGTGGAACATACAAATATTATATACGAAGATTTCAAGATGGTAGTGCAAGAACAAGTATGACTATTAATGTAGGCAAGACTTTAGTGAATTGGAATTCAACTTCAGACGGAGTGGCAGTTGGTTTGATATTAAAAAGTGGTACAAGTGCAGGGAGTAATACAAGTATAACTAATTGTAGAATTTATGACCCAAGTGCTACAGTTAGTAATTTAATTGAAAGTGGAGTGTCCGCAGATAATTTTAAAAATCCATTTAGTTCTGATATAGATTTATATGGAAACACAGGTGGTAGTGTAGCTTCAACCACATATACCGTACCAATGAGAAATGCAGATGGGATGTATTTAGATAGTAGTGATAATGAACTTTATGTAATAGTTAGATATAAGGGTGATCCAACACCAGTAACAAGTATAACATTGGCGTATAGTTAAGGGATAAGTAATGGCTATTAATCAAGAGAAAAAATCAAACAGATTACTTGGAAACAGACGATTTACAAGTGCTGATTTAAACACTTCACAAGAAGCGTTTACTTCGGTATTAGATTTACAATCATCTGAAATTTACACACAAGGTGATTTAATACCATCAAGTGCATTACCATTTAGTGGAAGTACTCAAAGTGGACAGGAGAGTGGTGTATTAAAATATTGGTATCGTTATAGGTTAACCAAATCAAATGTTGATGAAGATGTATGGTTTTTCGTATCACCTACAGGAAGTGCTAGTGGAATAACACCACAGTTGATTGCTAGTGGACAACAGACAAGTTTCATATCACCAAAATATTCAGAAGTTTCACTTGCAAACGCAAATACTGAAGATGGAACACCTGGATATGGAGTAAGAGTATATAAATCCACTTCAACTGATAGTGGTTCTTTAGGTGGTGGAGATGTAGTATCAGGAAATGATTATCAGTTTGATTATAAAACTGGTGTATTACAATTTGAAACGGCATTAGGTTCAACTCAGATTGTTTATATGTCAGCATATCAATATGTTGGAACAACACTTGCAACTGGATTAAGTGTAGAAGGTAATGTGAATATAGATGGTGATTTAACTGCAAAACAATATATTGTAAGTTCATCGGTAACTTATATGACATCAAGTTTTTCAAGTGGTTCAACTATTTTTGGTGATACAAATGACGATACACATCAATTTACTGGTAGTGTATTAATTAGTGGTTCAGTAACACCAGCTAATGATGATGTGATGAGTTTAGGAAGTTCAACCTTCCAATGGAAAGATTTATTCGTAGATGGTACTGCAAACATAGATACATTAAGTTTGACAGACGATTTTACATACAACGGAGTAACCTTTAATACGAGTGGTAGTAATCATTTAAGTATTTCAGGATCAAGCTTTGATTTCAAAGCAACAAACTCTGATAACTTATTTACACTATATAACGGTAGTGATGAGATATCAGTACAGATAGACGATAAAGTGATAGTTTTAGGTGCCAGAACAACTACACCAACTGCAGTTGCAGGTGGATTATTTTATTCTGGATCAGACCAATGGTATCTGGGATACGATGGTGCAGGTTTACCATAAAACTAATTTAAATGATATTTATTAAATGAAAAAAGGACTTGTCAAGTCCAATTAGGAGAATAAAATGGCACAATGGAGAAAAGTAATAGTTTCTGGCAGTAATGCCGAACTAAACAATATAAACTCGAGCGGAAATGTAGTACCTACTATTACTAACGGGGGCTCTTTAGGTACAAACGCTTTGAATTGGAGCGATTTGTTTCTCGATAGTGGAGCAGTAGTTAATTTTGATAGTGGAGATGTAACTTTAACTCATTCAGGTAATTTGCTTGACATAGATGGTGGTAATACCAGAGTCGATAGGTTAGAATTAGATAGTGCATCTGATTATTTAGATGTATCCACAGATTTACAAATTGTTGCAGCAGCAGATGTTTCAATAAATGCAGGTGGTGGTAATGTTAAACCTTCAGCAAACGATGGTTCAGCACTTGGTGTGAGTGGAACAGCATTTAGTGATTTATTTTTAGCAAGTGGAGCAGTTGTTGACTTTAACGCAGGGGATGTAACTTTAACTCATTCAGCAAACGCACTTACTGTCGGTGGTGGTGATGTATTAATTGGTGGTAATTCTGTTTCAGGATCTTCAGCATCTACTGGATCATTTGGACACTTGAATGTGTCTGGAAATGGTGTTTTTGGTGGTAATCTAACATTTGGAGATGCAAATACTGATTCTGTTAGTTTTGGAGCAGATATTGATTCAAATCTTATTCCAAATGCAGATGATACATACGATTTAGGTTCAGCCACACAGGCATGGCAAGATTTATTTATAGAAGGTGATATAACCTTAACAGACGCTGGAAGTGTAAAGGCAACAGCAGGAAATTTAACAGTAGATTCAGAAGCAGCCACTTTAGTATTAGATGGACACACAGGAGTAGATATTGACGCATCAAATAGTGGTAAAGTTGCTATTGATGGTGCAGGTGGTATTGATATTGGTGTCGCTGCAGATGTTGCAATAGATATTGATTCAGCCGCACTTGATATTGATGCAAGTGGAGCAATTACCATTGATGGTACTTCTACCCTTTCTATTGATGCCGCTGATGATATGAATTTTACAATTACATCAGGTACTGGTGGAGAAGATTTAACTATTGCACAGGTAGGTGCAAATGATTCGTCTATTATAATAACAGCAGCAGGTACAGGAGCTGATGCAGTTAGTATTGATGCAACTGCTGGTTCTATGGTGATTGGTGCAACTCTTGTTGATACGAAAACATTAACACTTGGTAATACTTTATCTACTTATTTGCAATTAACGCCGCACGGTACAGCCGCATCTGAAAAAGTTTTACTTTACAATGCATCAGGATCAGCCGATGACGCAATAAAAATACATTCAGACGCTGGTGGTGTTACTATTAAAGCAGATAATGATTCACTTCATATTGATGCTGATGGTACAGATGCAGATGCATTAAATATTGATTCTGCAGGTGGTATTGATGTAGACGCGGCAGCTGCAGTAGACATTTTAGCTGCTTCAACATTAACTGCCAAAGGAGCAACTGGAGCATCACTTGGTGATGATACGGGTACTTGGGAATTTGATGGCGCAGGAGCTTTATCTGAAACAGGAATGACAACTGTTTCTATAACACCTTCAAGTACATTTGATTTAGATGCCGCTGGAGCGATTACAATTGATGGGGCTTCAATTACTTTAGGTGGAGATTCAGATACAGCATTTGATATTGATACTTCCACATTAGATATTGACTCAAGTGGGGCAATTACAATTGACTCTACTGAGGGTGTTTCGGTTCAAGGTGGTGCAGCGTCTGATTTTACTACAGGTGTAGGAGCATTAACATTAGATGGTGCAGGTGGTGTTAATATTGCAGGAAATGCAGCAGAAGTTGATGTTACTACAAGTGGAGCTGTTGATATTAATTCAGGGGCATTTACACTTAATGGTTCAACTGTAGGTATTGATGGAAGTGCAGCACTTACATTAGGTGCTTCTGAAATGGACATTGATGCAGATGGTGGAGTCATTAATATGGACGCAACATCTACAATCACAATTGGTGGAACAAATGCAACAGGAGTAACAATAGGTAAGAGTGATACTACTGTTTCTATCCCTGGAAGTTTAGATGTTAATGGAACATTAACCACAATTGATACCACGAACTTAAAAGTTGCTGATAGATTTATTCTAATGGCAAGTGGTTCTTCAAGTGGAGATGGTGGTATTGTAGTTGAAACAGATGGAGCAGGTGCTGGTACATCATTAGGATATGATGATAGTGCTTCAAGATGGGCTTTATCAAAAGCTGATGATACTTCACATAGTTCCACAACAATAACACCAAGACAATATGTTGTTAGTGTTAGTGGTTCAGCAGCAGATGCTAGTGGAAATCCAAGTGATTTCGGTTCAGCAGCTGGTGATAGAATTGGAATGATGCATGTAAATACATCCACAGGAGATATATTTATATTTAGTTAAACTTAAAATAAAGGTTGATATATGGCAGTAACTGCAAATAAAGTAAGAACTATAGTGGATGAAGTCGCTAAGTTCAAAAAAGAAGAAATTGAATTCTTATTTGAAACAATTAAGAATGGAATGATTCCAGGTAAACATTTGGGTATTGCGATGGAAGTTGTTAATAAACTGAAATCTCAATATCAATTGTTGAATAGAAAAGAAGCTATGATTACGGAAACTAAATCTAAAAAAGATGTAGTTAAAGAACAAATAGAAGAAATTCAACAAAAAGAAACACAAAGACTTAAAGAACAAGATGGAGAACTTTGGGTTAAAGATTAACTTTATTGGCCTGATGTTTGGCGACATTAGGAAGTGGGCTTGAAAGAGTAACCAACCGTAGGGAGATAACATAAATGCCAAATTGGAAAAAAGTAGTAGTTTCGGGCTCTAACGCCCAACTGAATCAAGTAACGGCAAGTTATTTCAAAGGTGATGGCTCCGCAATAACAGGTGTAGCAGCCGACACTGCAAATATCGCAGTAAGTGAAGAGGGTTCTTCTTTAACATCTCAAGTATCAAGTATAGATTTTGTAGGTAGTTCATTAACTGCCACAACAAGTGGTAATGATGTAACAGTAACATCAACATCGTCATCACCATTTAAAGCAACAGGTTCATATTATGCAGCAAATGCTGATGTTTATGTAACAGGGTCATTAGCAGTTGATGGTGTTATAAGTGAACAAGGATATTCGATACCTGAATTGATGGAAAAAATGGTAGTTGATGCTAGTAGTTCAACATTTTTAAATTTTACAACAGTAACAGATAATTCAGGTGAAGTGTTAGTAACCGATTAGGAGTATATAAATGAATAATAGAGCAGTCGTTTGGGCATCCAATAGACGAGTACAAATGGCAAAAAAACATAGTGAATTAACAGGAGCAGACCTACATAATCCTAAAGGAATAGGTTCTGAAAACACATCAACTGCTTTAATAGTGAGTCAATCGACTCAGACTATATCAGTTAGTGGTTCTGTTATACCTGAAACTACAAATACATATGATTTAGGTACTGCAGCAAAAATGTGGAAAGATATTTATGTATCAAGTGGTTCTATAAAATTTGTAGACCCATCAACTAATTTAGTTGTTTCTACAATAGGTCTTGATGCAGATGGTAATCAAAATATTAGTGGTTCGGTACTACCAGACTCGGACGCTACTTATGATTTAGGTTCAAGTACAAAAGAATGGAATAATTTATATATAGATGGTACTGCCAATATAGATAGTTTAACCTTGACTTCAGGGGCAACTGTAACTGCAGTTCTCGATGAAGATGCAATGGGTTCAGATAGTGCAACAGCACTTGCGACCCAACAAAGTATTAAAGCTTATGTAGCAGCTCAAATAACCGCAGAAGATTTAGATGTCGGTTCAGATAGTGGTACAATTGCAATTGATTTAAATAGTGAGACATTTACTATCGCAGGTGGTACAGGTATAACAACTTCAGCAACAAGTAATACACTTACAATTGCAAGTGCAGTTACAGCAGGTGATGGTTTAACTTTAACTTCCGCAGATATAGATATAGATGCAGCTCAAACTACTATTACTTCTGTATTAAATACAGGTTTAGTAGTTGGTAGAGATGCAGATAATGATATAGATTTTGCTACTGATAATAATATTATATTTAGAGCAGGTGGTGAAGACCAACTTACTCTTGTTGATGGTGCTTTAACACCATCTTCAAATGCTATTGTAGATTTGGGTACAGATGCTTTAGAATTTAAAGATGCTTATTTTGATGGAACAGTAGAGGCAGATGCAATAACAATTGCTGGAGTTACATTATCCGAAACAATTGCTGATACTGTTGGAGCTATGGTTAGTTCCAATACAGAATCAGATATTTCTGTTACTTATGAAGATGGTGATAATACATTAGATTTTGATATAGATGATGTATATATTAGAAATGATGGAAATGATACTTCGAGTGGTACTATAACAGCCGCGGGATTTACAAGTACAGCAACAGGTTCAATTGCACATATAAAAGCAAGTGATGAAATTAGTGGTAGTATAAGTCAAGCAATTCAAACTGGAATTACAACTGCAGCTAATCTTACTACTGTAGGAACAATTGGAAGTGGTACTTGGGAAGGAACTACGATAGCTGTAGATCAAGGTGGAACTGGAGTAACAACAAGTACTGGAACTACTAATGTAGTATTATCAAATAGTCCTACTTTAGTAACACCAGCATTAGGAACACCAAGTGCGTTAGTTGGTACAAATATATCAGGAACTGCATCGAGTCTTAACATCGGTGGAACTGCAGCAATAGGAACAAGTATTACAGTAACTGCAAATAATTCAGCTGATGAAACTGTTTATCCTTTATTTGTAGATGGGGTATCAGGAACTCAAGGGGCCGAAACTGATTCAGGTTTAACTTATAATCCAAGTACAGGATTATTAACTTCAACTGGATTTAGTGGAAACTTAACAGGAACTCTACAAACTGCATCTCAAACAAATATTACATCAATTGGAACAATCCAAACTGGTGTATGGAATTCAACAGACATTGGAGTCGCATATGGTGGTACTGGTGCTTCAAATGCTTCTGATGCAAGAGACAACTTAGGATTAACAATTGGATCAAATGTTCAAGCGTATGATGCTCAATTAGCTTCAGTTGCAGGTTGGACTGCAGCCCAAGTTACTACACTTGGAAATATAGGTACAACAACAACTGCAGCTGATAAAATGATTTATACAACAGCTGCCGATACTTTTGCAGAAACCGCAATAACATCTTTTGGTAGAAGTTTAGTAGATGACGCGGCCGCATCAAATGCAAGAACAACTTTAGGATTAGGAACAAGTGCAGTATTAAATACAGCAGCAATTTCAGATGGTGGTGGTGGCGTAGCTACAGCAGACCAAATACACACATTTGTTACAACACAAACTGATAGTATAGCAGCAAATACAAGTGGAACAGCTACAACGGTAACCGTTACGGATGATACAAGTAATAATAATTGGCCAATTGTATTACACGATGGTTCAAATGGTTTATTAGACGATACAGGAACATTTACTTATAATCCAAGTACATCAACATTAGTAGTTCCTAATATAAGTGTTTCAGGAACACAAACTTTTATAGATACTGCAACACTTGTGGTAACAAGTTCAGTTATTTTTGAGGGAGCTACAGATGATGGTTATGAAACAACTTTAACCGTTACAGATCCAACAGCCGATAGAACATGGACTTTACAGAATGCGTCGGATACTATAGTTGGTCGTGATACATCAGACACTTTAACAAATAAAACAATTAGTGGTGCTTCAAATACTTTATCAAATATTGCTAATTCATCACTTTCAAATTCAACAATTAGTGGTATAGCACTTGGTAGTAATTTAGCAAACTTAACCGTTGATAACACTACAGTTCAGTTAAGTAGTGGAACAACATATAATGGTGGAACAGGATTAACAATATCTGGTAAGACAGCAGCTATTGCAAATGGTGGTAGTGGTTTAGCAACAGCAGACCAAATCCACACATTTGTTACAACACAAACTGATGAAATGGATGCAGGAACAAGTGGAAATGCAGCAACTGCAACATTGGCAACAACTATAACCATTACAGATAATGAAAGTACTAATGAAGAAAATGCTATCCTTTTCTCAGCAGGAGCTGATACTGATGGTGGTTCACTTGGAGTAGAACAAGACCATTCAGGTATGACTTACAATCCAAGCACTGGTGGAATAACTGCTACTCTGTTTACTGGAGCTGTTACAGGAAATTCGTCTACAGCAACTAAAATTTCATCCATCACGAACAGTAATATTGTACAATTAACCAGTTCACAAACTTTAACAAATAAAACTTTAACAACACCAACAATAGCAAGTTTTACAAATGCTACTCACAATCACTCTAATGCAGCAGGTGGTGGACAAATAACACTTGGTACTGGTACAACAGGAAATTATGTAGCAACTGCCGTTGCTGGAGATGGTATTGATGTAAGTGGTGCAACGGGAAATGTTACGATTTCAGTAGAGGATAGTACGGCATCTAACAAAGGTAGTGTAATAGTCGCGGGTGGAACAGGAATTACAGTAGGGTATTCAGCTGGAACTGCAACCGTTACAGGTCATACTAAATATGCATTAACAGAAGATTTGGCAAGTGGTGAAATAACGCAGTTACAGAACATAGGTACAAGCACTATATCAGCAGCCCAATGGGGATACTTAGGTGCAGCAACTGGAGCGATAACTAACACAAATACAGTAGATATGGGTGATGGTTTTAAAGTTAGAGATGATGACAATGACGATGTAACTCTTACAGAAAATGAATATATAAAATTTATATCCGCAACAGGAACTGCTGGAACTAATTTAGCAGGGGCTGGTACTACAGGTGATCCATATGTAATGACAATTACAAGTCCTGATACTAATACAGATTTATCAACAGATGTAACATTAGCTGGTACACCTGATTATATAACAATTAGTGGACAAACGATAACAAGAAATGCAATTGTTTTAACAACAGATGTAAGTGGTGTATTACCATCTGCTAATATGGATGCAGATACCGCACATTTAACAACCACGCAAACATTTAGTGGAGCAAAAACATTTAGTTCTCTTGCTAGCTTTACAATGGACGGTAATACTATTACGGGAATTGATGATTCAGCTGAATTTACTGATGACGATGCTCATATTATGACTTCGGCGGCTGTACAAGATAAGATTTTAGGTTATAGTTATTCAACAACAACTGGTACTGTAACGAATGTTGCAACAGCTGGTACAGTTAGTGGAATTACTTTAACTGGTGGAGCAATTACATCAACTGGTACAATAACATTAGGTGGAACTATAGATTTAGCATCTGGTGATATTCCAAATAATGCAGCAGATACAAGTGGTAAGGCAACAACGGCAGGAACTGCAGATTTAGCAACAACTATAACTATTACTGATAATGAAAGTACAAACGAAGAAAACGCTATTTTATTTTCAGCGGGTGCAGATGTTGATGGTGGTTCACTTGGAGTAGAACAAGACCATTCTGGATTAACATATAATCCAAGTACAGGTGGAATAACTGCTACTTTGTTTACTGGGGCTGTAACAGGTAATGTAACAGGTAATGTAACAGGTAATGTAACAGGAACTATCGCAACAGCAACACAAGGAACAATAGACCACGATAGTTTAGCAAATTTTGTAGCAGATGAGCATGTAGCTCACGGAGGCGTAAGTATAATAGCAGGAACTGGTTTAACAGGCGGTGGAACAATTGCCGCAACAAGAACTTTAAATGTAGTGGGTGGTGATGGTATTACGGCAAATGCTAATGATGTTGCAGTAACAGCAGCACAAACAACTATTACATCTATTATAAATAACGGTTTATCAATAGGTGGTTATTCTTCACATCAACTTATTGATTTCTCAACAGACGATATGATAAAAGTTTCGGTTAATAATGTTGCTGATGAATTTAGATTCACTGCAGGTGGAACATTCCACGCAGACGCTGACATAGTTGCTTTTTCTTCAACCGTAGCTTCTGATAGGAAACTTAAAACTAATATAACTGATACAAAATATGGTTTAAGTGATGTATTAAAACTTCGTGGTGTAGATTTTAATTGGAAAGAAAAATTTGAAGGTAAAAGAGATGTTGGATTTATTGCACAAGAAGTTCAAGAAATTATTCCTGAAGTGGTAAAAGAGGTTGATAGTTTAAAAGAAGAAGGTGAAACACATTTAACAGTAGATTACTCAAAGGTAGTACCAGTATTGATAGAAGCAATAAAAGAACAACAAAAACAGATAGATGAATTGAAAAAAAATAAAATGAATAAAAGGATTAAAGAGTAAAAATAAATTGAGTTTTTGAGTAAAAACTTGATATTTATATATAGTTAATTAAAGTTTATAACATAAGGAGTTATATAATGGCAAAATCAAAAGAAACAAAATTCACAACTGAAGAGTTAAGTTCACTTTCAGGATTGAGAGATTCTTATGCAGCTATCCAAAACGATTTTGGAGCAGTTAAAGTAAGAAAGGTTCTCTTAACCCAACAACTTAATTCATTAGAAGAAACTGAAGTTCAGTTAGAAGCAAAGTATACTGAAACTCAATCTTCAGAACAAGAACTTGTGAAATCTTTGAATGAAAAGTATGGTCCAGGTAATCTCGACCCACAAACAGGAGTATTTACACCAGTAGAAACACCTGATGCAGTAGAACCATCTACTGATACAGCTTCCAGTCAAGAAAAAGCTTCCTAATTTATAAAAAAAGTATCAAGTGAGCCCCTTTTGGGGTTATTACTTGATATTTATTAATCGAAATATATCGTTCCGATATATAATAATTTATAACATTTTAGGAGAATAAAAATGGCTGAAAGAATAGTAAGTCCTGGTGTATTTACAAGGGAAAAAGACTTATCCTTTCTACCACAAGGTATTTCTGAAATAGGTGCTGCAATTATCGGGCCAACCGTTAAAGGCCCAGCATTTACACCGACTCGTGTATCGAGTTTTTCAGAGTATAAAAATATCTTTGGTGATTTGGATAGTCGATTCTATGTACCAATGACAGCCCAGGAATATTTAAAACACGCACCTTCTGTTACGATAGTTCGTATCTTAGGATTGGGTGGTTATCAACCAAGTACATTAAGATTAAGTTTAACACCAATATTAGCACAAACAGGATCCGCTGGATCAACTGCTAAAGTTGTTGCAGTATTACACCCATCAAGAGCAAACTCATCTTTAGATTTGGGAGCAGCTGATATGGTTACTGTTGATGCAAGTGCTGATTGGAATGCAACTACATTAACAATTAATAGTGTTGCAAAAACAATCTCATTTGATACTGGTTCAGATAACTATGTAACAAAAGTTTTTGGTTCAGACCCACAAACTACAAATACAAATGTATATGTGTATAAAGAATACAAGGAATTTTCATCTCAACATGGATTTGATGCAACTACACTATTGAGTGCAGCATCAGCATCATCAGGTGAAGATTTTACTCATGATTATAGTGTGGCAACTTCACCTTACTTCATTTCACAATTAAGTGGTGGAGCTAGAAAAAATCTATTTAAGATTAAATCTAAATCACATGGAAATTCTGTTAATGGTGATTTCAAAATTGCTATTGCAGATTTAATTGCAGCAGGTGGAAAAGCTGGTAGTGATTGGGCTCACTTTACACTTCGTGTATTGAGAAACAATCCTGGTGAAACTAATGATAAAGAAGTATTAGAATCATTTGTAGACCTCAATTTTGATCCAGATTCACCAAACTATGCACCAAGACGAATCGGTGATAGATATGTAACAAGTGATTCGGTAGGTAAATTAACCTTTAATGGTGATTGGCCTGGAACAGATGGTTCAGTTCATATTCGTATTAGTGATTATGAAACAGAACTTGAAGGTATTAATGAAGCATTAGTACCACATGGTTTTGCAGCAGTATCTAATCCAACTCTTGGAACTTCAACAGTACCAAGTGGTAGTTTTGTGATAAATCAGACTAATTCATCTACATCTAAATTTGATAAAAATCAATATTATGGATGGGATTTTGACGCTGACAATAACAAACAATACTTAGCACCTTTACCAGCAAGTGGTGGTACAGGTGGAAATGCAGCATTTAGTTTAGAAAATATGTATGGGCATGTAAATGCAGCTACAGATTTAAGTGTAGATACTGCAGCTAATGGTTCTACATTACTAACATTAAGTGTAGCTGATAAAGCACAGTTAAAGTTTGTTGCACCACTTCAAGGTGGATATGATGGAGATAATCCAACTACATTAAAAGCAACTGGTACTGATATTTCTACATCAAATACACAAGGATTTGATTGTAGTGGTACTTTAGCAAGTGGTTCAAAATCATATGAGAGAGCAATTAATGCAATTAGTAACCCTGATGAGTATGATATTAATTTATTGGTAACACCTGGTGTTGTCCATGAATATCACTCAGCAGTAACCAAACATGCAATTAGTAAAGTTGAAGCTCGTGCTGATGCTTTCTATGTAATGGATGGTTCAAGATGGGGTCGTTCAGTATCAAATGCAGTTAGTGATATAAACGCTCTTGATACTAACTATGCAGCAACTTATTATCCTTGGGTCAAAGTGATTGATACCACTAAATCTAAACCAGTTTGGGTTCCGCCATCAGTTGTACTACCTGGAGTAATCGCATTTACAGATAGTGTAGCACACGAATGGTTCGCACCTGCAGGTTTAAACAGAGGTGGATTAGGAAGTGTAGTGGAAGCAAAAACAAGACTAACACATACAGAGAGAGATACTCTTTATGAAGGTCGTGTTAATCCAATTGCATCTTTTCCTGGACAAGGAGTTGTAGTGTTTGGACAAAAAACATTACAGGGAAAACCATCAGCTCTTGATAGAATCAATGTTCGAAGACTATTAATTAGACTTCGTAAATTCATTGCTTCATCTTCAAGATACTTGGTGTTCGAACAAAACACAGCATCAACAAGAAACAGATTCTTAGGAATAGTTAATCCATTCTTAGAATCAGTTCAAGCTAATAGTGGTTTGTCAGCATTTAAAGTAGTGATGGATGACTCTAACAACACACCAGATGTTGTTGATAGAAATGAGTTGAGAGGACAAATCTTTATTCAACCTACGAGAACTGCAGAGTTCATTGTGTTGGATTTTGTTGTTCAACCAACTGGGGCAGCATTCCCTGAGTAAGTTTAACTTATAAAAATACTGTCTTATAACGAAGAGCCCACATTCAATTTAGAGTGTGGGTTTTTCATTTCTACGAAAAAAGTCAAAAAGTCGGGGTGTCTCATTTTCTTTTAAGGGAAAATTTTGACTCTATAGAAAAAACTTCTAAAAAACTTCTAATAATGATATATAATTATAGTGTGTAGATTCATTTTTTTTAGATTTCTGATATTTATTATCGAAGAAAAATTAACGGCAAATAATTAAAATGGAGAACAAAATGGCCGACATATTAGCAGCAGACGAAATCTTTTTTACACCGTTTGAACCGAAAACGAAAAATCGTTTCGTCATGTATATTGACGGAATACCTTCTTATTTTGTAAAGACAATGAATCGACCACAAATTACCTTTGAAGAAGTTGAACTTAATCATATCAATATTAAAAGATATATTAAAGGTAAAGGTACATGGGAGCCTTTAGAAATAACTCTATATGATCCAATCGTTCCAAGTGGAGCACAGGCAGTTATGGAGTGGGTAAGATTACACCACGAATCAGTAACAGGTCGTGATGGATATTCAGATTTTTATAAGAAAGAGATTAAATTTAATCTTTTAGGTCCAGTAGGTGATAAAGTTGAGGAGTGGGTATTGAAAGGTGCTTTCATACAAACCGCTAACTTCAATGACTTAGATTTTGCTAATGGAACAGATGTCGCTGACATATCGTTAACACTTCGTTACGACTACGCAGTACTTTCGTTCTAAAACTATAAGGAAAACAATATGGCCTTTAAAGATATTTTTAAAGATAATAACTCATATAACGAGAAATCTATTATAGGGTTTGGTGCGTTTGCAGTGATGGTAATATTTGCAACTGCAGATATTGTAACAGGTGCTATTGGTAAGGATTTAGTAATTAACGAAGTTGTTTATAATTCTTTTCTATTAACTACATTAGGTAGTTTCGGTATAGCAGGAGCTGAAAAGATTTTTTCACAACAAAAAAAATAAATTTGATTATTTTAAATTAAAATAATAGTTATTATAAATAAACGGTTTTAAACACATTTCATAGGAGATAAAAATGGCTGAAAATCAGTACGATTTTCCGACCGAAGTTCTGGCTTTACCTTCAAAGGGTTCACTCTATCCAGAGGATAGTCCACTTCGTTCAGGAGAAATAGATGTCAAATATATGACAGCAAAAGAAGAAGATATTCTAACTTCAACAAACTTAATTGAAAAGGGATTAGTAATCGATAGATTATTAACTTCAGTTATTGCAGACCCTAAAGTTAAATTAGATGATTTACTAATAGGAGATAAGAATGCATTAATGTTAGGTACTCGTGTATTAGGATATGGTAAAGATTACGAAGTTGTGATTGAAGACCCAGATACAGGTCTTGAAGTAGAACATACTTTTGATTTAACAGAGTTAGAAACTAAAAAGGTTGATGAAAAACTTTTTAAAAGTGGTGAAAATAAATTTGAATTTAAATTACCACATTCTAAACGAGTAATTGAATTTAAATTACTTACACATAAAGATGAACGAGATATAGAAAAAGAAGTTAAAGCATATACAAAAATTGCTCAAGCAAGTGGTGTATCTAATGAGTTAACTACAAGATTAAAAAAACAAATTATATCGGTAGATGGTGAAACTGAAAGAAAAGTTATTAATAATTTTGTTGATAATCAATTTCTTTCACTTGATACAAAAGAATTTAGAAAGTATCAGGTGGATATAACACCAGATATTATATTTGAAGCGGAATATACAAGTCAGATAGGAGACCCCCATACGGTACAGATACCAATTGGGGTACGATTTTTTTGGCCTGAGTCCAGAGTATAAATCAATACTACACGAGGAAATCTTCTCGGTAGTTTATCACGATTCTAAATTTACATTTACAGAATTGTATCATATGCCCATTTATTTACGAAAGTTCTATGTAAATAAGTTAATAGAGGCTCGAAAACGAGAACATTCAGAGGCTAAAAAACGACGCCCACCCACTCCAGGGAAAAGATAAAAATTTATAACTTTGATATTTATTATTGGATATCATCCAACATTCAAAGGAAACTTATATTATGTTTAAAAAAGAACAAATAAAAAAATTGCATGAGCAAGGACTTTTGGAGGGTCTACTTGATAGTCTTGTTAAGAAAATAAAGAATATCAATGATAAAGACCTTGATAAAATTTTTGGGCAAAAAGATAAAAAAATTGCCGATGCATTAAAAAAACTCAAAAGAAATCCAGCATCAGAACGAGCACGAATAGAAAAAGCATTAGGACTCTAATATGGCAATCAACTCAACCGAATCGTTAAAGAATGCCGAACGAATTATTGAATTAACTGAGAAAAAAGCTGATATACAAACTACAATTTCAGGAATAGTTAAGAAAATAAATGAAGCAGAAAACAAAAATACTGATGCATTAGAAAAGCAACTTCGAGCAGCTAAAGTCAAATTAGACATTGCTGCAAAAGAGTTAAAAATTGCTAATGGATTAAAAGATGTTTCGGATGAAATTCTTGACATAACAGATAAAGAATCAGTACTTTTATATGATATTGAAGGAAATAAAGAAAAGATTCGCAAGTTATCAGTAGAAATCAAAAAACTTGAAGATATTGGAACTAAATCCGCAAAAGCAAAAGCAGAGACACTTAGAGATCAAAGAGATGAAACTTATGTAATCTATGAAGCAAATGCTGATATAGCAGCACAAATGCAGACTCAAAATAAACTTGCAGATGGATTATTGGGTATGCTTGGATCGAGTGTAACTGCACTGAAGGGGATGAAAGACCAAGCACTGTTATTTGCTAGAGCCTTAGCTGCTAATCCATATTTGATAATTGTTGCAGCATTAGCTGCAGCTCTTGCATACACAATTGATATGGCCAAGAACACAATGACTCTATCACAAGAAATTGGATTATCTGCAACACAAGCAAATAAACTTAATAAAGAAATGGGATTCTTACAAAGAAAATTTTTAGGATTTATGGGCCAAGATGCAAATGCTATTACAAAAGCTGTAGTAGATAATTTTGGAGATTTAAATAGATTTACTGAAATGAGCATTAAAGATATTGCAATGTTCAGTATGGGATTAGGAGTTTCTGGAGAGGAAGCGGTTGGATTAGCCAGAAGTATGGAATCAGTATTACCAAATATCTCTAATGGTGCAGAAGCAATGGATAAAATGCAATATTATGCTGGGTTGGCTAAAGCGAATGGTGTAGGTACTGGAATAGTACTTAGAGATTTAGCTAACAATACAGAAATGTTTGCAGAATTTGGTAAAGATGGTGGGGATAATTTAGCAAAAGCTGCAGTACAGGCAAGAAAGTTAGGATTAAGTTTAGAAACTACTGGTAAGATTGCTAATTCATTATTAGATTTCGAATCAAGTATTGAAAAGGAAATGGAAGCTTCCCTAATGATAGGGAAACAATTAAACTTCAATAAGGCAAGAGAATTAGCACTTGAAGGTGATTTGGCAGGAGCAGCCGCTGATGTTATGAAACAAGTTGGTGGAAAGGCTGAATTACAAAAAATGAATGTTCTTCAAAGAAGAGCATTAGCAGAATCAATAGGCGTATCAGTAGAAGAGTTAAGTAAGTTAGCAAGTGGTAAGTTAGATGTTAAATCTGATAATATTACACCTATAGATGCAAATTCTGAAGCCATGAAGTTGTTGAACACTACCGTTAATGATTTACGAAATAGTATATTAATGATGATGCCAGCTTTTTGGGTATTAAGTAAAGTAATAGGTGCTATTGCAAAGAAATTTGGTATTAAAGTTCCAGGTATGGATAAAACTAAAGGTGTTGCTAAACCTAAAATACACAAAACAAAATCTGGTAGATTTAAAGCACCAGGTAAAAAATGGCTTGGATTTCTAAAAAAATCTGATGCAATAAAACAAATTGATGATGTTGCTAAAACTTCTACTGATGATTTACTAAAGGGTGCCGGGAAAATAAAAGCTTTTGGGAAAGTTCTTAAAAAGGTAGCAGTACCAATTGGAGTTGCATTAGATGCTGCAGAAGTTCTCACAGTAATTAGAGATAAGAAGCAATCTAAAACTGATGTAGGGAAGTCGGTAGCAGAAAAAGCTGCTGGTTGGGGTGGAGCAGCAGTTGGAGCAAAACTTGGAGCAGCAGGTGGAGCAGCAATAGGTTCGGTAGTTCCAATAGTTGGAACTGCAGTAGGTGCAGCAGTTGGTACTATTATTGGTGGTATCACTGGATATTTTGCAAGTGAATGGGCTGCTGGAGAAGTTCTTGATAAGGGTGCTGGTATATCATCAGGTGGTGAAGCAGATAAAGGTGTTAGTAAAGTATTAGAAGAATTTGAAGACTTAGATAAAGAACAAAGAGATGAGTTATATGCTGCAATGGCAGGTGGACAAGCTAAAATGGATGAATTAATTGGTAAATATGATAATTGGTACAATATGGGTGAAATGGGAGATATGATTCAAGTACTGAATGAAGTTGCTAAGAATACAGGTAAAACTACTTCTGAAATAGCAAACTTAACGAGAGAATAATAATGGCACTTATAGATATGTTAACAGATATTACAAGTTTCAACTACTCAAAGGTAGGAGTGAAACAAGGTGAATATTTTGGTGAGGATAAGGCTACTGGATTTACACCCAATAGACAAACTAATAATCCAACCGAGTATGTTGAGAATGCTATTACAGGATTGGGAACAACTGATTATTTCATACCTAATTATAATCCATTATCAGATGCAGAAAGTATACATATAATGAATCCCGATGGTACGGATTATTTCACACCTGATTATAATCCATTAGAAGATTCAAGTATTTTTGAAAGTTCATTTGTTAATTATTTCGATGATACACATCAAACAGGTTTACATTTACATCCAGAACATAAAGTAAGTAATTTTGTAAATCAAGATGGTTTTACACCAACCGCGGTAAACTATTTTGGTGATGAAAACCATCCAGGATTTAATCTTAATATTTCACATGGTGAAGATGCAGAATCACATTATATAATTGGTAGTGGAAATGATTGGAATTTTTCTGAAGGTTCATTTACTGATATGTTTGATATAAATGCCAGATTCACAAGTGGACAATTTGTATCAGAAATGGTTGATACAGATTTTGATACTGAAGATTTTGGTAGTAATTTAATAACTATAAATTATGATAGAGTGGTTAATGCAAGAGTTGGTTATGGAACAAATAAACCAAATCTTGGAGATTTTGGTGAAAGTGCAGAAAATACTATTGATGGTGAAGAGGGTAAACTTCATTCAGAACTTAGGTTAAGAGATATAGATAAACTTTATGAATTTAAAGGTGGTATGGCAAAAGCATTACGAGAACCAAATAACTTTGGTTTTGATGAACCATTTATAGTTCACGATATTGGTAATCCATATGATAGTATTGGTTTAGATGAGGGAATTTTCAGAGGTGGTTTGGCCTTAAATGTTGTTAGAACTGCAGAAGATGCAATTAGATTTACAAAATGGACATTAACACCAAGAGGTATCATTTGGAATTTGAAACAATTTGTTTTACAGGCTCAAAATCCTATATCAGCAAATAGAATATTTAATCCACTTGGTGTAATAGGTTCAATTGTACCTGGACTACATTTACCACGACATACTAATGGAACATTTTTAGATGTTAATGATCCACCTTCATATGATACATCACTTGATGGTGTAAATATAACAATACCAGAAGAAGAGGAAGAGGGTGGATTAGGTGGATTACTTGGTGGACTCGCAGGAGCTATAGGAATAAGTGCACCAAGAACAACAAATAGATTAGTTGATTTACATAAGTCAAGAATTGTAGATGGTAAAGGTTCTGCTGATGGTGATCCAATACTTGGTGCACTTGGGTTAGGTAATAATGAATTTGAAGACCCTAAACGAGTAGTAGATAGTACTAAGGACCCATTTGGTGATCCAATTCCAATGGGAGATGATAGAGATATAACTCTTATAACAAAATATACTGATTTAACTACATTTCCATCTACTGAAGAGAGTGAACCAATTGAGAAGTCAAATGTATTTAATAAAAATAGTAAACCAATAGACGGATCAGAGTTTAATTTAGGTACGAGTCTTATAAAAAGTAAAGATGGTACTAAAGATGGTAAACTTTATAGTGTTGGTGTAAGTAATCAATTACAAGTTCCTTATGGTGGTAAGTTTGATAAGTTAAATTGGGCCAATACTGTAGATGGTACATTACCAAAAGATTTTATAAAATTTAGAATAAGAGATGCGGTAAATGGTAAGTGGTTAGTATTTCCTGCACATATCGGTACAATAACCGATACCGTTACACCAAGTTGGACTACTGAAAAATATATTGGTAGACCAGATTCTATTCATTTATATGGTGGTGCTGATAGAAGTGTATCGTTTGATTTTAAAGTAGCGGCATTTACAAAACAAGAAATACCAATCATTCAAGAGAAGATGAATTATTTAGTGGGATTAGGTTATCCAACATTTAAAAAGATTTCAGATAGTGATGATGAAGAGAGACCAGTAGCACCATACATTTATTTAACCATTGGAGATTTATTCAATAATACTCCAGGATATTTTAGTTCTATTGCAATCACAATGGAAGAGAATGCTACTTGGGAAATAGATGAAGGACATCAAATACCACAAGTGTTTAGTGTGAGTGTTGAGTTTGTTCATGTTGGTAAATATTTACCACACACATTAGGTAAACATTATGAAGTGCCTTGGTTGAACGATATGGGTGTTGGAAAAAACAAATTTGGAACATTTGAAACAGACCCACGAGATGGAAATACATCAAGACCTATGGTAGATAAGGAAACACAAAAATGGAGTAAGAGTATATCATCATGAGTAGATATAAAAATACTAAAATAGTTAAAGATAGAATAAAAAAGTATAAAGTTTTCACAAGTACAGAATATCCTATTATAGAACGAAGAGATTCAGATATAACATATTATGTTAAATTTGATGATACTTATATGTCTCTTGCTCATAGATTTTATAATGACCAAACTTTATGGTGGGTTATTGCAAGAGCAAATAATAATTTTGTAGGTAATATTAAAATGGAAGTTGGAGAAAAGTTAATCATACCAACAGAAATAGGTGAAATATTAAAACAACACACTAAAATAAATCGTATATAATGTTTCAATTTGATCAAATAGATAAAAATATTCAACAAACACTATTCAATCGAATAGATGCTTTAAATAGAGATAAATCTTATTCACCACTTCAACCAAGAAATGTTGACGCTTCAAATGCAATGGATGAAATGTTAACAAAGTCAGTTTGGGCTAGAGTTACATCTGCCGTTTATGATTATGATGATGATGGTAATGTGGATGAGAAGAAATTATTTAGATTGTCGAGTGCCTTTGAAGGTGGTGAAGTAAAAACACCAATTAATAAACCACTAACATCAAGAGAAAGTTTATTCACAAATGATCCAAAAGCTGTTTTTAGACCACATAGTGGAATCACATCAATAAGTACATCATTTAAAAATCATTCAATTCAAAATGTAACTATTAATTGGAAGTTTTGGGATATACGAGATTTAGATAGTTCAGAAAAAGGATTTAGAAGATATAAAAATGCTTTATTAACTCATGGTAGATTAGTATTGGTTGAATTTGGTTGGAGTAAAAATAATGGAATTGTACATGGTAAAACACCCGATCCAGATAAAGAAGTACCACCAGTAACAGATGCAAATGATATGGTTCAAATATTTAGAGCAACAAATGAAAGAATAAAAAAGGCAGGTGGAGATTATTATTGTGCAATTGGTAAAATAAAATCATTTACCTATAAAATTAATGATCAAGGTGGATTTGATTGTACTACAGAATTAACTTCAATGGGAAGTACATTATTTAAAGGACAGATAGAATCAAATCCCGATGAATCAGTTCCTGAACTTATAGCTGAAAATAATTCTAAAATAAAAGAAGAGGCGTGGACTGATTCAAATTTTAAATTTGAAAAGTTTATGGAGAATTTAGATTCAAATTTAGCTGATGCACAAGAGAAGAGTCATGAAGGAGTGTATCACAACGGAGACAAGGGATGGTGTAATTGGGCATGGTTTGAGGATATAGTACTGAATACATTTTTTGCATTTACCACAGAGGGTGAAAATTTGGTTCAACCAGATGGTACTAAAGACTATGGAAATCCAAATAAAACTTTACTTACTTCATTTTTAAGTAAAGGAGTTTCATTTAAAATGGAGAAAAAGGGAGATAAAGAACCTGAAGTTATATCTGGACCAACCACATGCAGAAGTAGTAGAAATTTATTTACAATTTCAAGAGATATTGTTTTACCAGGAAAAACTGCACAGTTGATTCAACCAAAAACTGATGATGAAGGATATGCGATAGGACTTACAGGTGAAGTAGGTGAAATAATGAATGAAAAGTTTAAAGGTGAAACTTTACAACAATATGCTAACTTTTTTGCAGATATGCAAAACATTGAAAAGTCAGAACTTATTCCAAAATTTGTAATGACTAAAGAAGAGATGAAAACAGATGATACTGAAACCAAAGATATTGATGAATCAAAATCAATTTTAGTTGAAGGAAAGGGTATTATTAGAAACTTTTTATTCAGTAGTGATTATTTAAAGGCTCATTTTGGTAGTGGTATTAGAGATTTAGAAGGTGCATTATCAAGTTTCTGGTCGTCAGTATCTGCTCAATATGGTAATTATTGGGATTTTAAAGTTGTGAATCAAACAAATAATACTGGTCAAATTGGAGTTGTTGATTTATATTCTACAAAATATAGAGTTGCAGATGTAAATCCTGAATTAGATATGACACATACAAAATCCAAAGAAAGAGATTGTAATCGTACATTTGTTTTTAGAAATTATGGTAAAGATTCGTTAATGAAAAGTTTTGATATGGATGTACAATTAAGTTCAGCTCAAGCAACAATGGCATTATTTCATACTAATAAAAATTCAAAGAAAAAAGGAAACACAGGAACTAATAAACCAGAAGATTTCGGACTTAGAGCTTTAGCTGAATTACAAAATACTGATTTATCAAAAGCTGACGGAGAGGATACCAATAAAAATAAATCTCCTGTATTGAAAAATATGACTAATTATGCACTTGAAGGTTTAATAGCACAGAGAGACAATGTTTCAGACCAAGATAGTCCATTACATGGTAAACCTGCACCAAAATCATTCAAAGCTGCATTAGGTGATCAGTCAATGACTGAGGTTCAGAGTGAATTAGAATCTAATAGACAGAGTGAAGAAGAAATTGAAGAATTTAATGAAGCTTACAATTGGTTTGATATAAAAAATCCTAATAATATTGGGTTAATTTATAATCCAGATGGTACAATGATACCAAGTTATGAAAAAACTATGTTGTATTTATTAAATTTATCACCACAGGCTCAATATGAAATAGACCCACTCGTACCTTTAAGTGTTAATTTTTCAATGCCAGGAATAGGTGGTATTGATTTGTATGATATGTTTGCAGTAGATTATTTACCTGAAGTTTATAGAAAGTATGCATTATTTCAAGTAGCTTCACAAGAACATCAATTGGATTTAGCTGGATGGACAACTACAATTTCAGGACAAATGAGAATTGATATGAAGACTTTAAAGGAAGATACAGGAAAATTAATAGAAGACGAAACTAAAAAAGTAATTGGAGATGCAAATGATTCAATTAATTTTGTAGACTTTCATATACAATCTAAAAAATCAGAAAAAGCAAAAAAATAAATTAGTATTTGAGATTTAAAAAGTATATTTATAATTATAAAAGGTTATAGTAAATGGTTATATGGTTCACAGGTCAGCCAGGTTCTGGTAAAACTACATTAGCAACAGAATTTTACAATAGATTAATTTCTTATACATCTGAAGCAGTTGTGCATTTAGATGGAGATGATTTAAGAGATGTATTGGATAATAAAGATTACTCAGAAAAAGGTCGTAGAAAGAATATCCAATTTGCAATAAATATGACGAGAGTTTTAGATGATAAAGGTTTTATAGTTATTGTATCTATGGTATCACCATACAGAGATCAACGAGAAAAATTAAAATCGAATAGAAATATTGCAGAGTTTTATCTTCACACAACGGAGATACGAGGTAAGGAAGATTATTTCGTAGACGGTTATGAACCACCACTTCACAATTTTACAGATATAAATACAGACAAAACAATAGAGGAGAGTGTAGATGAAATATTCGATGTTTATCGGCAGATGGCAACCTTGGCATAAAGGACATCAATGGTTAATAGAACAACGATTGAAAGAGGGTAAGAATGTTTTGATTTGTATTCGAGATATGATGCCAGATAAAAACAATCCATTCACTTCTGAAGAAGTATTTGATA
>Ga0209047_1000439_pt1 | contig 37218 bp, 26 predicted proteins | sample SaaInlV_165m_DNA_3_FD_184681 | JGI IMG/M metagenome (GOLD analysis project Ga0209047, IMG submission 184681) | Marine microbial communities from expanding oxygen minimum zones in the Saanich Inlet - Saanich Inlet SI037_S3LV_120m_DNA (SPAdes)... | ecosystem: Environmental > Aquatic > Marine >...
ATGCAACCGCCACATCTCCTTACCCACCTGCTGAATTTATTAGGTTTAGCACTGCGAATGCTACCGGGAATTCTTCTGGAGGACTTATCTGGAAAACAAATTTTGGGAGTACTTATACAAAAATATCAGCAAAAATCGAGGCTATATGTGAAGCTGATTCTTTTCGACAGGGATTAGCATTTTTTACTGGAAGTTTTCCAACAAGTACTACAACATTACACACAACAGATGCAACAGAAAAAATGAGAATAGATATGGATGGAAAGGTAGGAATTGGAACAACAGCACCCAGATGTACATTAAACACACACAACACAATTGCTTCTGGTGATAACACTATACCACAATACACTGGTGATATTGATGGTAATAAAAGTTGTGATTTATTTTTGGGTAAATCTGCAGACTCTGGTGATAATTATTGGGGAATGTGGATGGGCACTCCTTACGAATCGCCATGGGGTTCGTATATACAATGTGGGGCCCATAATGCCCATTATCCTTTAAATTTAAATCCACATGGAGGGATTGTAAACATTGGAACTGGTGGTATAATTAATAAGCACTTTTATATGAGAAGTGAAGGGCACAAGGGGGCTTTATGCGGGGGTTCTAATGGAACATTGGAAGGTGGTACAACTAGTGCTGATTACCGCTCAAATCCAATTTATATAATAAGTGATGCTTATCACCCTAGTAGTACAACTTTGACTGGTAGTGGTAGTGGTATGTATGGTATAGGATATTCTCATACAAATGCATCATTTTTAGGTGCCGCCCTTGCAACTGGTTCTGGTGGTGGGGGGTGGGGAATGTATGTAGCTGCTGGTGGTGATGCGCGCATCTGGTTTAATGGTTCTACTGGTGGAATTGACTGCAAGACGCTTTATGTTCGCAGCAGTACGAGCGTTCAAAATTGGGCAATTGGGACGAATCGATATGCAACTGCAGCCGTTTGGGGAAACGGCAATCACAATTGGAACTCCGGCACCAACTATTCGTTTTCAGCTGTTTTCTGGAACAGTATTGCTGTTATGGGTTCTTATATTGTACATGCATCAGATAGAAGAATAAAGGAAAACATTATAGACGTAGATGATACCTATGCTTTAACCACATTGAGAAACATCCCGGTTCGTTATTATAACTATATTGATAAAGTTAACAGAGGAAATCATAGGACCATCGGCTTCATTGCTCAAGAAGTGCGCGAAGTTCTTCCAGAAGCAATTAGTTTAAGAAAAAGTGTCTTACCTAATATCATGTTGGATTTATCCAATATATCTTGGGAAACAATAACAAATGACACAGGAGATAAAACATATAAGTTAATCTCTCAATTACAAGATGTTAGTGGTATAAACCATAAATTTGTTGTTGGAAATGATATCAGTGGCAATGACGAGGAAGAAAAAGAAGTGTTTGGAAATAGTGATAATACTTTTACATTTACAAAAAAATATAATCATGTTTTTTGTATAGGTCGAGAAGTTGATGATTTTCATACAATAGATAAGAATAAATTATTTACAATAAACTTTAGTGCAACACAAGAAATAGACCGACTACAACAACAAGAAATAATAAAAGTCCAAACCTTACAAACCGACCTATCCACAGCAAATACAACAATACAATCACACGAAACTACTATACAACAACAAGCAACAAAAATAACTACCCTTGAAACACAAATAGCCGATATTTTATCACGTCTCTCTGTTTTAGAAAATAGCAATTAAAGACAACAAATTATAAAATAAATTCATAATATGTTATATATATTATATTATGAACGCGGAAGAAACTGTGTTTGGTATTGATGATTTACGTAAACATATTTTTTCTTTTTTAAGATCAAAACCACATAAAAGTTGTAAAGAATGTAATAAAGTATTAGAATGGAACAAAGGTATTAAACAATGTGAATATATAGAATGGACAACTATCGACCCTTTTTGTCATAATTGTTTTAAAGACATTTTTACAAAAAATTTCACTGGTCCAGGATGTTGTATTTCATAAATTATAAAAATAAATAAATTATATTAACTTAAAGACATTTATTAAAAATAAAACATATGAATGTAGAAGAAGTTCAAAATACACAGGTTCAAGCGCCTAATCAAGCCGGACAACAACAGAAACAAGTTAAACTTTCCGACCTTACAATTAATAGTGAAAATGATGCTCTTAACTATATGGTAGGATTTTTAGAATTAGCCCAGCGACGAGGAATTTATACTTTAGAAGAAGCTGCAAAAATTAATGAATGTGTAGCTAAATTTCGTAAAGAAGCTCCACAGCAACAATCGACTGAAACGTCTCAATAAGTATCATAAAATTATTAAATTTATATTTAATAATTTTATTATTTTAAAGATCTTGTGCGGTCTTTAAACACACCCATCTTTAATAATTTATCTGTAAATTCGTGACCTCCCCAATCTTTTGCCATTGGATTAGGTGATGGCGAATATGGTGACCTAACATTATCTAATGGTGTAGTTACTCCAATATTTTGGTCATCATCATCATAACCTGCATAATTATTTTGATTATAAGGTGGGTTGTCTCTATTTGCGTCTGTTAACATATTATCTGGTTCTCTATACCCAACCTCTTGTTTATAACTAGCAACTCCTCCCTTTTTATTCAGTGGACTACTATATTGTCTATATCCTCTGTTACTTTGCGCATCATATGATTCTTCGTAATATAAAATAGGACATCGGATTCCCTTTTCTTTTTGATATTTAAGAAACTTTGAATATTCATCTAAACTTTTAAATTCAACAGGGTTAACTCCTGGAATTTGTTTCATATTTGTATTTACCAATATAAACTTACCCGATTTTTTAACCAATAAATTTGGACATACTGTAGCTCCCTTGTAACCTTCTATTATATCCTTACGAGAATACATAACATTATTGAGTATTCCTAAAATATATACAATTATAACTATTATTACAATTACTTTCATTGTTCTATACAATATTTTTATATTTTATTTATTTTACTTATTTTATTTAATTTATAATGTTAAAATAGTATATATATGAATGAAATAATTGTGCGTTCTGATGATGAATCTACGATAAAGGAAATGAAAAAATATTTAAATGACCCAAATAATACTATTGTGGTTGCTATTTTAGCTGATTGGTGTGGCGCTTGTCAGCAATTTAAACCTACATGGAAATCTACAACAGAAAAATACATTTCCAGTTTAACTGAACATCAAAAAAAGAAAAAATTAATATTAGCAACCGTACAAGACACTACTCTATCCGCGTTAAATATAAATAATGTTGAAGGGTATCCAACCATTCGAATTATAAAAGATAAAGAAACAATAGATACACATTTGGGAGGTATGTCAGAAGAAAGATTAATTGAATTTCTTAAAAACGCCCATAAACAATGTATTATTATCTCTCCCAAAAAATCAAAAGAAAATAACCCAAAGAAAGCTAAAAAAGCAAAAAAAAGTAAAAATAAAACAAAAAAAGATAAAAATAAAACAAAAAAAGATAAAAATAAAACAAAAAAAAGTAAAAATAAAACAAAAAAAGATAAAAATAAAACAAAAAAAAGTAAAAATAAAATGAAGGGTGGCGCAGCAATTTCAGTATCAAGTAGAAGAAGAAGAAGAGGAAATTCGATAGTACCTAGTGCATCAGATCCCGAACGCGGGGATAATCAACATATATCAAATAATAATGCATCTGGTCCCGGTGGAAATACAAAAAAAAGTAAAACACGGAGACGAATACGACCTAGACCACCACCAAACGCTATTGTTATGGGTATATATCCCGAAGCAGTTGAAAAAAGAAGAAATTTTTTTAGTAAAATTGGAGACGAATTTAAAAAATTTCTTGGTATAAGATCTAACTTAGGTTCGGTACGTATTGCCCCAACTCCTTCATTATTAGTTCCTACACAAGTTTAAGAAACAAATTGATTATAAAATATTATAAATTATTGTATTTAATAATCCATTATAATGCAACCTTCATATTATTTTACGAACGCAACTACCTCATCTATAAACTGTAATTGTATTGAACCATTAACTCAATTTCAAGAATATAGTTTATATCATACAAATATTATTAATAAAATTATCCATTTTATTACAATACCAATTATAATGGTAACTACTGCTCATGTTTTAGAAAAATTTCATTTAGTTTATGACGAGGAAAAAGTAGTAAATACATTTCCAACACTTGAATTAGACTTGGCTATAAATTTATTATCCATTGTTCAGTTTGTTTATGGTATTTACTATTTTACATGGTCATGGGCAATTGGATTTTCAATGATAATTTATTTTGAATTAATTATTCAAGCAAAGGATAAATTACAAAAATATTTATTAAAAAAAACCAAAGGGAATTTTAACAAAATATGTATGATAGATTTCATTATGATTTTAATAATGATTTGTGCTTGGTCTTTACAATTTCTAGGGCATTATATAGAAGGTAGTCGCCCTGCTTTAATAGATAATTTATCAGCTGCCTTTCTAACAGCACCTATGTTTACATTAAACTTCTTATTTCAATTAACTTAATTATATAAATAATCAAAATAATAATTATTAAAGAATTATAATTTTTATTTTCATCCGTAAAATTGAATTAAATGTATTGTTGTATAACAATACAAGAACCATGAGTGAACATTCCACATCTTCCAAAAAAAAATTGAAAATTAAAAAATCAAAAGTATCAATTCTAAAAAAAAAAATGGAAAAAAAGACAATAAACAAACCAACATCAACGCCTTCTATTAAACTTATCGATATAAAACTTGATAATGTTTATGAAGAAGAAGGTAAAGCATTTCGCATGCAGTTATTTGGTATGAATGAGATAGGAAAAACGTATTCTATTGTTATTGATGATTTTAGACCATTCTTATTTATTAAAATTCCAAATCGCTGTCTTAGATATAAAAAACAAACTATAAATGAAGTCAAACAATATATTAATTATATGTGTAATTATTTACGAATAGAAAACAATAAGTATATTGAACATATTTATGATGTTGAATTTGTTAAGAGACATAAATTATATGGATTCGATAATAATAAAGAATACATATTTCTTAAAATTACATTTCCTTCTATGCATGAATATAATCAAGTAAAACGGGTATGGAGTTCTCCTACTATTGGTGATCCTGTATTTGTAAGGAAGATAAAACAAAGTGGTATAATTAAAAGAATATATTATGAAAATAAAACAAACAAAAAATTATATACAGTTGGTAAAAAATCTTCAACATATGGACATTTTTCGGAAAAGGATCTTAAACTTAACTATTCTAAGGTAGAAAATGGTCTAATTGTGAATCCTAATATTATGTCATATGTATTTGACCCTAAAAAACGTAGAAGTGCCTGGAAATCAACTCGTCTCCAAAATATAGATAGTGTTAAAATGGAGTTATATGAATCTGCACTTCCTCCTTTCTTAAGATTCTTTCATATTCAACAAATATCACCATCTGGTTGGGTTACATTTACGAAAAGTCCTAGTTTAGTAAGAGAAGGTAGTAAATTATCAACATGTGATTTTGAATATGAAACATCATATAAAAACGTTATTCCACAACCCGACAAGGAAGAGGGTATTCCTATTAAGATAGCTTCTTATGATATTGAAGCCTCTTCTAGTCATGGTGATTTTCCACTTCCTAAAAAAACATATAAAAAGTTTTTAGGAGAAATGATAGAATTATGGAATAAACATCAAACGGATGATATTATATTGGAATCATGGTTGAATGCTTTTTCGCATTCAAATAAATATAAATATGATATTAGTAAATTATATCCAAAACCAAATCAAAATGTATCTGAAAATGATATTAATTTAATATATGAAAAATTATCAACATTTACAATTGAACAACAAGTTTATTTATCAAATTTTGATAATGAAAAGCAATTTGAAACGTTAAAACTTCTTAGAAATCATAAAAAATTAACTATAATGGATGTTTTAACTTCTAATGATATAGCACCAGTTGATAAGCAAACTATTATCGATATAGCACTTACAGGAGGTGATGGTAATATTAAAAAAAATTTAAAACAAACCCGATATGTTCCATATTTAGAAGGGGATACAGTTACCTTTATAGGAACAACATTTATGAAATGCAACGAAGATGACAGTTATTTAAATCATATGATAGTATTGAATTCGTGTGATGATACACCAGAGGTTCCAAATAGGGAAATAGAAACATATGATACAGAAGCAGAAGTATTATTAGCGTGGACAAAAATTATAAATCGTGAAGATCCAGATATTATTATTGGTTATAATATATTTGGTTTTGATTGGAAGTTTATGTTGGATAGAGCAGATGAACTTGAAATTAAGAATGATTTTATAAAAATGTCTAGAAATAAATGTATTGAAAAGTTTGATAGACAAACAAGAAAGTATGAAGAAAAAACAGATTGTATGGTTAAAAATATAACTACAAAAGTAGCCAGTGGAGAATATGAAGATACATACTTAAATATACCGGGTCGTCTTCAAATCGATCTTTTGAATTATTTCAGAAAAGAAGTTCAACTTCCATCGTATAAATTAGATTATGTTGCTTCCCATTTTATCAGTGATTATATTAGTGATTATACGTATGAAACAAATATAAATGGTGAGTCAGAAACACAAACTATTATTAAAAGTTCAAATTTAATGGGATTAAAAGCGGGGCATTTTGTTTCATTTGAAATTATTGCTCATTCATCTGATATGTATGAAAACGGTAAAAAATTTAAAATCACACATTTAGATCCTATTAAAAAGGAATTTGTTATAGACCATAAACTTACTATTGATAAAAAATTAAAAATGAAATGGTGTTTAAATAAGGATGATATTAATCATCATCAAATATTTGAATATACAAATCAAGGTCCAGATAAACGAGCAATTATAGCCAAATATTGTTTTCAGGATTGTAACTTATGTCATACCTTAATGAATAAATATGATATACTTACTGGGGTTACTGAACTAGCGTCTATTTGTAGTGTACCTATGGGATTTGTTATTATGAGAGGTCAAGGTATTAAATTACTTAGTTTCATATCAAAACAATGTAGAGATATGAATACCTTAATGCCAGCAGTGGAAAAAAGTAATTCAAATGAAGGATATGAAGGAGCAATTGTTTTGGATCCTAAAACGGGATTTTATCCAGATGACCCTGTTGCGTGTGTTGATTATAGTTCACTATATCCTAGTTGTATGATTAGTGAAAATATATCACATGATAGTAAAGTTTGGACAAAAGAATATGATTTAAATGGAAAATTGGCTTTGGATAAAAATGGTAAATCAAAAGTCATAGGTCTTAGAGATCCAAGTGGTCAATTTGTATATGATAATCTTCCCGGATATAAATATGTTGAAGTAAAATATGATACATTTGCTTATAAAAGACCTAGACCATCTGCTGCTGTTAAAAAAATTAAAATAGGATTTAAAATATGTAGATTTGCTCAATTTCCAGATGGTAAAAAAGCAATTATGCCTAGTGTTTTATCTGAATTATTAGCGTCTAGAAAAGCAACCAGAAAACTAGCAAAACATAAGATTGTAACGACAAATGATGGGAAAGAATATATTGGTTTACTTACTAAAACTGAAACACATTATGAAGTTCTTCAAGAAAATAAAATTATAGAAAAAATAAATAAAAAAGATGTTTCAAATGTAAAGGATAGATTTGATGATTTCATGAAAAATGTATTAGATAAACGTCAACTTTCAAAAAAGATTGTTGCCAATTCATTATATGGTCAATGTGGAGCAAAAACAAGTGCGTTTTATGAGAAAGATATCGCTGCTTCAACTACCGCTACTGGTAGAAAACTACTTATATATGGTAAAAATATTATTGAAAAATGTTACACAAATCATATTACTGATACAAAACATGGTAAAATAAAAGTAAATGCTGAATATGTATATGGTGATACAGATTCTATATTCTTTAAATTTAATCCAGAAACATTAGAAGGAGAGCCTATTCGTGGACAAAAAGCATTAGAAATTACTATTGAATTAGCAATAGAAGCGGGAGAATTAGCTACAAAATATTTAAAACTTCCTCATGACTTAGAATATGAAAAAACATTTATGCCGTTCTTATTATTATCTAAAAAACGTTATGTTGGTATGTTATATGAATTAGATCCACATAAATGTAAGCGTAAATCGATGGGAATTGTATTAAAACGTAGAGATAATGCTCCTATTGTAAAAGATTGTTATGGAGGTATTATTGATATTTTAATGAAAGAAAAAAATGTAAATAAAGCAGTTGATTTTACAAAACAATTCTTATTGGATATGATTGATGAAAAATTCTCATTAGATAAACTTATTGTATCAAAATCTCTTCGACAATTTTATAAAAATCCAAAACAAATTGCTCATAAGGTATTAGCTGAGCGTATAGGTAAGAGAGAACCAGGTAATAAACCCGCTGTTGGTAGTAGAATACCATTTGTATATATTCAAACCAAGGGTAGGGTTAAATTACAAGGCGATAGAATAGAAGATCCTGGATATATTGTAAAAAATAATTTAAAACCAGACTTTTCATTTTATATTACAAATCAAATACAAAAACCAGTGATGCAAGTATTTTGTTTAGTATTAGAACAAATAACACAATTTAAACCAAATCTTAGAGGGTTTCAACGACAAGTTAGGTCGATAAAAAGAAAATATAAGGATGACCAGCCAAAGGCATTGCGATATGAAACAAAAGAACGAGAAAAATATGTCAATAAAATAATATTTCAAACATCTGTAAAACAGTGTTCAGCAAATAAAAAAAAACAAGCAATGAAATCATTCTTTAATAAATATCATTAATAACAATAATAAAATAAAAATATATATTATTTATATTTTTATTATAATTTCATACCAGTTATTTGTCGCATCATTAATCGTTTTGTATTTTTACACCGTTTCATTTTATTTGCGTAATATTTTTTCCATAATAATTGAAATTTTACTATTCCTTGATGTCTTAGAGCGAAAAATCTATCTTTAAAATAATAGGTATCCTTTATCAAAATAAAACGAAATGTTTCTTCCTCTGGAAATAAATTAATTCTATTATTATAAATGTATTCCATATTATATTCTTCATAACTTTCGAATGTGTAATGAATTAAGTATTTTGTTTTAAGATATTCAATTAATTTCATGTTTGATGATTCTGCTGAATTTACTCCATATTTTCGTTCATCCCATTTATCACATAAAGCTATTCCTATGTTTTTCATGATTGTTAATACTTATATTTAATAAAAATAACTATTAATATATTTATTTATTCAATTTAATTTTCATCGCTATCATCTTCCATAGATTGAAATGAACTATTTAGATCATTATTATTATCTACTTGTTCAATAATCATTTCTTCAACTACAACTTCCCCATTTCCTAATGATTGACTATAATTTGATAAACTATTATTCATTGAATTGGTAATTGTATTGGTAATACTATCAATTACAGAATTTATTTGATTTTCAGACATATCTCTCCCAAATAGTTGTGGGATTGAAAATGAGATATCATATACAACAGTATTTTCAGGAATATTTATACTTCTGTATTCAACATTTCTATTTTCAACACCTCGATTTTCATTTAAATTAGTAGATTGCCTAATAGATTGACTACTTATATCTCTAATGTTATCTCTATCTATATTAATATTATATCTACATACTGGACATCTTGAATCTTCTTGAAACCATCTCATTAAACTACTTGCTTCAAATACATGATTACATTGATTTATACGCAAAATATTACTTGATGAATCAAAAGCTACTAATGAAATCGGACAAGTATCTGTATCTGCTTCTGTTAAATCATCATACGTTATAATACTTGTTTCTTGCATAATTTGATTTCTACTAGCTGGTATTCTAACATTTCCTTGATTTAATGTTGAATTTATAAATTCTTGTAAAGTCACTCTTCTTCTATTAAATAATGGAGACGCTAACGGTTGTCTTGTTTGAGATTGTCGAGACCTATTTCTACTTCGTCTTGTTGAAGGTAATCTTGTACTTGAAAAGAAAAAAGGATTATTGCGGATAGGAGGTTCTCTTCTTGTAGATGGTTCTCTTCTATTTCTATTTAATCTATTTATATTTTCATTTATTCTATTAATATTATAATCAGTATACTCACGTGATGCAGAATGTGAAGGTGGGGTAAATCCATATCTTCTTCTTATTAAAGATTCTTCCATATCTCTTGCTTCTTGTAAATGTATTAATTCTCGTATCGAACTACTAATATGTTGCATACTTTGACTAACATTGTTATTATATGTGTTCATCATTACAATTTGATTATTTATTAATGTAGTAATGTTATTAATGTTATTAATATTATTCATTCTAATTATTATAATATTTAAAAAATATGTTTAAATGTAAATATATTATATTTATTAATGGCATTGCAAATAGAACGTTCAATGACTAATTATAAAAATAAAGGATTAACCGGATTAGCCAATTTAGGAAATACTTGTTTTTTAAATTCAACATTACAGTGTCTTTCTCATTGTTATGAGTTAAATAATTTTTTAGAAAAACAAACTTATAAATCTAAAATAAATAAAATACCCGATAGTTTAATATTAATCGAATGGGATAAATTAAGAAAGTTAATGTGGAGTGAAAATTGTGTTATCTCTCCCAATGGGTTTGTAAAATCAATACAACGGGTAGCAAGAATAAAGGATAAGGAAATATTTACAGGATTTGCTCAAAATGATCTTACTGAATTTTTAGGATTCGTAATTGATTGCTTTAATAATTCGATTAAAAGGGAAGTTAAAATGAATATTACAGGTAGTCCTGAAACAAATACAGACATTTTAGCTAAAAAATGTTTTGAAATGATGAGAAATATGTATAGCAAAGAATATTCTGAATTTATTGACTTATTTTATGGTATTCATGTTTCTCAAATTAAATCATTGGAAAGTGATTATATTAATGTGGTTCCTGAACCATTTTTTAACATATCAATTCCATTAACAAAAGAAAATAAACCACAACATATGGTAGAATGCTTTGATTTATATACAAAAAAAGAAAAAATGGAAGGAGATAATCAAATATTTAATGATAAAGGAAATAAAAAAGAAAATGGGGAAAAATCAATACATTTTTGGAGTTTACCGCATATATTAGTAGTAACATTAAAACGATTTAATGTATCAAATGTTTCTATTCGAAAAAATAAAGCATTTGTAGATTTTGATGAAACATTAAATTTAAGTAAATATGTTATTGGATATAATAAAGATACTTATGATTATGAATTATTTGGAATATGTAATCATATGGGCGGTGTTCATGGAGGACACTATACTTCCTTTGTAAAAAATGCAAATGATAATTGGTACCATTTTAATGATACAAATGTATCTAAAGTAAAAGACTTTAATTCAATGAAAACAAAAAACGCTTATTGCTTTTTCTATCGTAAAAAAAAATGAAGTTAATTATATATATATGAATACTGTTGATATTTCTCCTACAAAATCATTTTCAAACTTATATGATAAAATAACAAATAATCTTGGAAAATCTTTTAATAGTTCCAATGTTCTTATTTTTATAATTATATTAATTGTATTTTCTCTTTTATTTAGTAATTTAGGTAATTCAAACGCGGAAATGACCCCACTTCCAAATAATTCTAGCGCTAATATTTTAGAAATAATTTTATGGTCTGTATTTGTATTTTTATTGTTAGCGAATGGTCTGCAGTATTTTTTTGGCATTGAAGCAAGTGCGTCTGTAAAAAACGTTTTAGATGGTAAACCGGAAGTTGGTATTGAATTAAGTGAAGAATCAAAATCGTTATTAAAAAAAACATTACCTGTTATTGGTGAATCGACAAAAAAAGTAGAAGAAAGAAAAAAGAAACCAAAAAAAGAAGTTTTTTACATAAAGGATAATGTTTATAATTATGAGGAAGCAAAGGCCGTATGTAAGGCACACGATGCTGAGTTAGCTGATTATAATCAATTGGAAAAAGTATATTCTGAAGGTGGAGAATGGTGTGGATATGGGTGGTCAAGGGATCAAATGATTTTATTTCCAACACAAAAAAAAACATGGAATAAACTACAAACAATAGATGGTCATGAAAACGACTGTGGTAGACCAGGTATAAACGGTGGTTATATTGAAAATACAAAAGCTAAATTTGGCGTTAATTGTTATGGTGTAAAACGTTCTCCTAATGATTATGAAGTAGCGTTGTTGGACCAAATGAAAAAAGAAAAATATCCTACATCATCAATCGACCAAAAATTCAATGAAAATGTAAATAAATACAAAAAAGATGTGAAAGAAAATAAATTTGTTATTACTCCATTTAATAATACAAAATGGAATTTATAAATATAAAATAATATTATTATTAATATTATTTTATTTGGTGGTTGTATTTTTTTTACCTTTTGCTCTGCTGTTACGGTTTGCTTTTTTGCTTTTGTTTTTACGTTGTTTTTTACGTTGTTTTTTTGTTTGTTGTGTATTACTTGGATTTATATATTTTAAGGTAGTAATTTTAATTGGACTTAATTTGTTTTTTTTAGTTTTATTATGCAATCTATATTTAGCTGATCTGTCTAATAAATTGTTATATATACTATCATCTATGATGTCACCTTTATTTGGTTCATTTAAAATAGGTGGTTTAAAATAAACTTTTTTGTAACTACACGATAAAATACCTCCTATTGGAGCACTTAAATGTGATATTTTTGGGAACCGTTTATTAATAATATTGATAGGTTTATTTAAATAAACGTTATTCATAATATATATATCAATGATATAAATATTATAATATAAACCTAATGTCATGTTTATTTTCTATTTTTTGTATTATGTTTTCTATTTAATGAATCTTCATATTTATTTCTAAAAAAGGCAATTGGACTATTTAAAAATGGAACTTCTCTTTTTTTGTGATTTTCATCCTCATTTATTAGTTTTATATTAATTGGATGTATTCTATTTTTTTGAAATAATTTATATTTAGTCATATGTAATTATTACGAATTCTATATTTAAATAGTTAATTATTACACATTAATCTTTATAAAACCTTTTAATATCACTTACATATTTGTATTCTCTTTTTGATTTAACAAATTTTATAATTTGCTTTACTTGCGTCTCATTTTGTATACATTCATTTAAACATTCTTCTAAAAATTTGTAAGTCAAAGGAGGAGTTTGTTTGCTTTGTTGAAATTTCAATTTACCATCAGATATTTCAATAACAGCATTTTCTAAATTGTTTTGTTCTGCATAACTAAATATTTTAGTAGAAAGGTGTGTTCTTTTTTTTCTTAAATCTTTAACTATTTCAGAGTTTTGTTTAATTTGATTATCTATCATTACCCAGTTTTTTACATCATCTTCAAAATTCATTAAATATATTAAATAGTATTATTTAATATATTTTATTTTATCTAATTATTTGCGAGATTTACTACGAGATTTACTACGAGATTTACTTTTACGAGATTTACTTTTACGAGATTTACCTTTACCTTTACCTTTTTTAATTACTGATGCAGTAAACAAAGCAGGAACTAACAAATCATTTAAAGCTGCAAAGAAATTTCCACCTCTTTGTCTACGTTTATTTTTCTTTCTTCTAGCCGTTTTACTTCTTTTTTTCATTGATTTGCCTCTTTTTCTCATCGATTTACTTCTTTTTTTGTTTGTTCTTTTACGCATTGTTTTTGTCATTATATAATAATCTAATATAAAATTATTTTTTTTTTATTAAAAAGGGCGGGATTAACTTATTACGCATTAATATTATAAATATTCCTAAAATTAGTAAAAAACTAATTAAAACAAAAATAATTGAAATATAAATATAAGGATATATCTCTTTTAAAATAATATCAATTAAGGGTTTTGTTATATTTTTAATTTCTGTTTTAACATCATCTCTCCCTAATATTTCCAAACATTCTTGGATTATTTTTTCCTTGAAATCCATTTATATTTTTAATCTATAAAAATTTTAAATATTTAACACTATAATAATTATTTAATAATATCGTATTAAAGTTAAAATAATTATAATTAATTAGATTAATGGAATATCTATTAGATATCAACAATTTAGATAAAAATTCTTTATCTAATTTAAAATTACACTCGCCTATTCCTATACAAGGAGGGTCTTATTTAGCAAAAATAACATTAAATGATAACCCGGTTTTGTTTCAAATGCCAAAATGTTCTACAAAAAAAGGGATTGTTAGCAGTGGCAAACGATTTTACTGTGATTTATTATTTAAATATGATGATAGCAATGTAATTGATTTTATTGATGAAATGGAAACCATTATTCGTTCTAAAGTTTTAGAGAAAAACGAATTATGGTTTCAAGATCCTCCTAGTTTAGAAGATATTGAATATAATTGGAATGAAAGTGTTAAGCAAACAAAGCAACATTTTTATTTAAGAACATATATAGGAAATACAAAAAATATTAAATCAACTATAAGTGTTTATAATAGTAATCAAGAACAAATATCTATGGATGACATTACTTCATCGTCAAAAATAATAACTATAATTGAGTTAACCGGTTTGAAGTTTTCAAGTAGTAGTTTTCATATTAATTACTGTTTAAGACAAGTTATGGTCTTAGAAGATAAACCAATTTTTAATAAATGTTTAATAAACTTTTCTAATAACAAAAACAAAGCAAATAATAGCAATGAATCATCCAAAAATAAAGTTAATAATTTAGAAATAAAAGATGAAACAGTAAATAAAAATCAAGATGTTCAACCAACTATTGAATTAAAAATAGAAGAGTCTGTAAATGTGGGAGAGAAAGAAACATCTGATGTAGAAGACGATGATTTAGAGATATTAAATAACGCTTCTAATAATCTAAGCGAAGAATTTATGAATAAAAACGATAATTTAGAATTTAAAGAAAAAAAACCGGAAGATTTAGAAAAAACGGAGAATTTGAGTGATCCAGTCGATGAAATAAAGGAAGAAAATAAACATCTAGAAGAATTAGTAGAAAATAGTGAAAATAAGGATAACGAAACAATAAAAATTAATACAGATTTAAATGATAATCAAGAAAAAGAAGAAGAAGATTTAGAAATAAGGGAAGTAGAATTGGAAATGCCACAAGAAAAAGAAATGTTTGAATTAAAAAAACCGGATACAGTGTATTTAGATATGTATAATAAAGCACTTCAAAAAGCAAAAGAAGCTAAAATTAAAGCGATTCAAGCTTACTTGGAATTAAAGGAAATTAAAAATAAATATATGATTGAAGAGGTTGATAATGATGATGACAATTTTAGTGATTTTAATTTAGAATTTTAATAATAATTAAATTTTCATTTAGCAAACAAATAACAATTTAAACAGTTTTATAAAAAAAAAATATGTTTTGATTTTATATAATGACTTTTTTAAAAGGTATCAATAAAATGTTTAAATCTAAAAATGGTGGCAATGTTTTAGTTATTTTAGCAATTGTTGCGGTTGTATATATTGTCATGGATTATGAACGAATTAAATCAAGTTTAGGATTAGATTCAATGAATAACATGAAATCAGATAAACAAGAAACAAAACAATTTTCAAACAATTACAAACCATCCGTAGCAGATCAACCAACCGAAGGTAATGTGAATGGATTAAATACGGATATGCAAAATTTACCACCTAGCTGTGCTTCAAAACAAATTAGCAATCCAAAAGATTTGTTACCAGCAGATGGAAATAGTGAATTTTCAAAAATGAACCCATCCGGAGCAGGTGATTTAATGAATGTTAACTTATTGAGAGCTGGACATCATATTGGTATTAATACCGTAGGAACTAGTTTAAGAAACGCTAACTTACAAGTGCGAAGTGAACCACCTAATCCTCGTTTAAATACTGGTCCATGGAATACAAGTACTATTACAAGTGATGGTCATCGTCGTCCATTAGAAATTGGAAGTCGTGCATAAACTTAAATATTTTTAAATATAATTAAAAATAATTATATTTAAAACAATTAATAAACGTATTTAATTTGAAATAGTTATTATAGTAATGATATATAAATATGAAACTAAGTATATTTGGAATAATTATTATAATTTTTGTAGTTATAATTATATTAAAAATTTATAATGAATCTGATATGTTTCAATTAAAGTGTATTATATCGGACGTTGATGGTAATAAATATTGCGTTAGAGAAAGAGCAAAATTGGAATTAGTTGCTGATTTATTAGCCAGGGTTACCAATAATATGAAATCGTTGGTTGCTCATATGAAAGAAAAATACCCTAATAGAGAAAATGTAAAGAGATTGGTTGGTAATTTTAACCCTAAAAAAATATATGAAACGTTGCCTACAAGTTCATATACGGCATATTCAGAAAATAAAGGAGAGAAATTAGCATTTTGCACAACCACTACCAAACAAGGTAACAAATTAATTGATGAAAATACATTAACGTTTGTTGCCATACATGAATTATCACATTTAGCAACAAAATCAGTTGGACATACAGATGAATTTTGGAGTAATTTTAAATTTTTATTAAAAGAAGCAAAAAAAATAGATGTATATAAACCAGTCGATTATAAAACCAAACCACAACCTTACTGTGGTATGACGATTAGTGATAACCCTTATTTTGATTTATAATTATATAATACCATACTTATCAATCAAATCCAACTTTTTAATTAAATCCGAATCATAATTACTCGATGTTTTATAATCATATGTTTTATTTCTATAAATATCAATATTATACAATATTTTATGTTCTTTAGACATAATCTTATACCCTGAATGTAATTTAACAAATTTATTTGATAATTTTGGGAAATATATATCACAATCTATATCTAAATTAATGTTTGTAATATAAACATCTCTAATTAAATTTTGATCCAAATACCATTTATATATTTGTTCTCCACCAATTATCCATACCGAATCATATGGGTTTTTTTTAGTTATAGTATCATATGTAGCAGTTGCAATATTATCGTATAAAAAAACACCATCTTTATTTATGTTATTTGATTTAGTAGATGAAATAATATAATTATCTCTTTTAGGAAGTTTAGTATTTATACTATCATATGTTTTTCGTCCCATTATAACCGCGTTATTACCTATCCCTATTGTTTTGTTTTTAAAAAACCTCATATCTTCTTTTAAGTTCCAAGGTATAGTACCATTTTTACCTATACCTCTATTTTTACACATTGCTACAATAATATTCATTTATACATAAATATAATCAAATATATTTATATACATGTCGAATATATATAATTTTCACCACGTAATTGGTAGTAATATAAAAAAAACATATACATTTAATAATGATAACCATACCTCTACTAAAAATATTCCCATTTACGAAGATGATATGATTATTAATATTAAACATAAATTAAGTAGTTTATTTGATAAACAATCGCATAATGAAATATTTTTATTTTGCAAATCAAAGGAAATTTTAAACCAATCAGTTTATTATAAAATATTGACCCAGGATGATAATATTAAATTAACAACAAAAATATTTAATCGATTTGTTTCCAATATAGCTATAAACAATGAGTTTTTAAAAACTCCCAATACTATTTCTACACGACAATTAAAAAATTTTTATAAAAATAAAAAATTATGGAATAAAGAAAGAAGCATTATTAATCCAATTGGTATAAGTGCTTTTCATAAGAAAAAATACATTTTCAACCATAACCCTTATTTCTGTAAAGAAGATGATGAAATTATATCAAATGATATGAAAAAGTTTGTTAATACAGAAAATAGAAAGTTATTGTTTAAATATAAACCAGAAAATAATGATATTTATTTTTGCTTTGCTGATGAAGTGTTAGATTATTTTAAAAAACAAAAAAACATCACCGTATCTGAAAAATATTTATTAGAATTGTATTTCCCCAATCTTGTTTTAAAAAAAATCAAATCATTATCAGATATAGAAACCCAAAAAATCAAATTAAAATCTGAATCCATGAAAGAATATAATTCTACATTTAAGAATTATAACAAAAATATTGATATTTTACACAAATATTCTTCAAATACAACAACCAATATTAGTTACAATATTAAAGATATTTATTTTACAATACATCCAAATGAACCTTTGAAATTACCATTGGATATTATATTTAAAAAAATAAATTCAAGTAAATTAATACCATTAATCAAATATAATCCAGGAAAAGATTTGGAAAGTATTTATAGACTTTATACTGACACTTATATTTCTGATAAAGGGCAAAAAATTCCATCATTATTTGTTGAAAATAAGGAAAACAATAGAAAAATAAGGCAAATTTCCTCTAATATTTTATATAATAATCGTATTGGGTTTTATTTAGACCTTGCTCATTTAACAAATTCTACTATAAAAGAAGAATTATATTGTATTTTATTATCAAATGGAGATATTCAATTTAAATTAGATTTAAAAGACAAATACAATATTAACGACTTACAATCAATGTTAATACCAATTATACAAAAATATGTAATAAGTATGGTAAATAAATTTATTCAAAAAGATAGTATTTATTATTTTGATACATTAAATAGTAAAAATATCGAATTAAATAAAGTAGATATTGTTTTTTTTACCGATGATATAAATGTGTTGTCATTTAAAAATCTAAAATGTAGTAGTAGTGTTTTTTCAGTAGTAAACAAAAATACCAAAGAAAATATATATGATTTAAAATACAAGCGGGTCTCTTTTTATCAAAAAATGAATGATATACAATCATTTATTAACCTAAAATTACAAGAAGCTATATCTATTGAAGAAATAAAACATTTAATTATGAATAATTTTAATTTGTCGGATGTTAAGGCAATTGAAATAATTGATAATTTTTTAAAAGAAACAAGATTGGCGGTAGACGCATTTGAAAACAAAAAAATAAAAATAGAAGATAACCCTGGATTTGATATACATATTGAAACAAAAAACATTGATTATGTTAATATTAAACTGAAACAATTGTTTGAAATAAATAATATTAACGATATTACATATATTTCAAATAACATTATTCAAAAATATATTGTTGCTTTACTTAATATTAATAAATTAGAAACTCCATTGGATATTTGTGTTAAAAAAGTTGAAGAAAAAAAGATTGAAAAAATAAAAGAAATATATGATAATCCATTGGATGAGGATACTAAAATCGTTTTTAATGATGAAGATGATGATGATGATTTATTAGATTTAATGAGTGGATTTGATGATGAGGAGGATGAAAATACATTAAAATCATCCTTAGATAGTAAAGAAAACAGCAAAGAAAATAGCAAAGAAAATAGTATTGATTTAAATTCTTTACCAGATGAGTTAAATGAATCACTGTCTTTATCTGGGGGAGTAAAACAAAATATGGATCTTACATCAATAAAAATACAAGGTTCTAAAAATTGGTTTACAAATCGATTGCGTAATAGAGAACCAGATATATTTGTTTTATCAAAACAAGATCAAAAAAATAAAAATTATGTTAAATATACCAAAGGATGTCCTTGGCAATATAAAAAACAACCAATCATATTAAATGATGAGGAATTAAATAAAATTAAAAAAGCAGATAAAAAATCCAAATCCAAATCATTTGACGGGTTAATAAAATACAGAAATTATAATTATATATGTCCTCGATATTGGTGCTTTAAAGATAATAATGGCGACTCAAGAAGTATTTCATTTAAACAAATAAATGAAGGTGAATGTGGTGGATGGGATGCTGTTAATCCCAAAAAAGCAAAATCTTTACAACCAGGTAAAAGAATAATCGAATTAACCGATGAAAGACTTCATAATCCAAGTAAAACAAAAAATCCATTAGTATATAAACCTTTATTTCCATTTTTACAAAAATCTACAAATCACCCAAAAGGATTATGTGCTCCTTGTTGTTCACAAGTACCATTAGAATACAATGGATTTCCCACAGACTCAGAAAATGTAAGAAAAGAAAGAGAAGTAGAACAAGAAATGTATTTTAAAAATTTATATAAACCAGGTAATAAAAAAGGAACCATAACGATAGATAATTATATAAAGAATGATGCAACTGTTAAAAATATAGCATCTCAATGGGAAGGAGTGGGTCCATCATTTAAAATTACAAAATCAAATAAAAATATCAAAATAACCGATATTAATACAAATAATAATGATTCTAAAAAATTAAATAAATTAGACTTAATACCAAAAAATAAATCTATGCCACCGAATCCAACAAGAGCAGAAGTAGATAACGTTTTACAAAAATCAAAAAATAATAGTAGATATAAAACTTGTTCTGGTATAACTACAAAGAAAGATATATCTTTAAAAAATAACGATAATATAGAACCAAACAGAAATACAAATATCGATATATCTGTTAAAAAATCAAAGGTAAATAAAAAAATAAAACCATTTTTATTTGAATTTCCATTGAAAACACCAGAAACATTTGGTTATTTAAAACCATCTCTTCAAAAATTTATCCAGTATGATACAGTTTCTATATGTTATAATAACCCTCCAAATGACTATTCATTAAAAAATACAGCAACCTGTTTATTAAGATTAGGTATTAATAAAAATATAAAACAATCATTTTTGGAAAATATAGCTAGAATAAAAAACAAAACACTTAAACAGTTAAAAAAAATACTTATCAAAAATATTACACTTTCAAAATATGTTATTGCGTTTAAAGGGTCATTGATAGATGTGTTTTATGATAAAACAAAAAAAGTCGATAATAAAACAAAAGAAAAAGTAGTGAAAAGTATTAAGGATACAATTATAAATGATTTTATTTTGATAAAGAAAGTGGGAGAGAAACTTATTAATTCTTATTTAAATTTTTTATCTTATTTAAAAGACGATACTATTACAATAGATTATTCTTATTTATGGGATTTTATATGTAAACCAAATAATGAAAATAATGCAGGTGTTTTATTTGACAAAGGCATTAATATGGTTATTTTTAATTCACCGCAAAATGATATTACAGACAAAATAGAAATCATATGTCCCAAACAATCATTTACAACAGAAATATTTTCTGAATTAAAACCAACTATTTTATTATATAAAGAAGGTAAGTTTTTTGAACCACTTGTTTCATATAATAATAAAAAAAAAATTATGAAAATGATTTTTAACTATGAAGAATTAAATAGCGATACTATGTTACACTCTATTTTTTCTGATATAAAAGAAAAAATGATTGAAGGATGTTCTTTAAAACCAAGTATTCCAGAAAAATATGATTTTCGGAAAAATATTTCAGCGAAAACATTAATCGATAAATTAACAAGTATAAAAGATGCTTCTGTTGTAAAACAAGTCGTTCATTATAATTATAGTACGATAGCAATAATAGCTAAAATAAACAATACTAATGTGTATATACCTTGTCATCCTTCATCTATTATTATTGATCTTGATTTTGAATATTTTGATTCCGATAAGTTATTATTTGAATGTATTAAAACCTTTAATTTACTTACTGAACTTGCCAAAAAACATAAAATTCCGTGTCTTCCAATAAAAATATTATTAACTGATAAAACAAATGTTACTGGATTTATTACAGAAACAAATCAATTGGTTCCAACAAAACAATTTGATTATGATTCTAAACTATTTGTTATGAAAAATAGAAAAGGAACTGTTATATCAAAGAAAAAAAGTTTAATTAATATAAAAGAAAATGATGAACATTTTTCGGATAAAGATATCATGAATATGACGTTAGATGATATTGAACGTAATCTAACTGTTAGAAACTTTATGTTGGAAAAAAACTTTTATATGTGTTATCGTAATATATTGAAAAAAGAAATAAATAAAGAAACAAATGGTAATATTAGACAAGAATTAATAGACTCATTAGATGTTATTTATAAAATTAAAAAGTCGGATACGTTGAAACAATACGAAGCAAAATTCAAAACGATAAAAGAAATTGTAAATACATTATTAACAGATAAGGTAGTTGATTTTGTTATATATCAAAATATTATTTTAAATAGTTTATATCAAGATGTTAAAAATGATAAAACAATTTGTTTTACTAATAAAAAATCAATATCACTACCGGTTAAAAACTTAATAGATGGTTCTGATAATAAAGAAAAATATTTAATAAAAATAGTGGATGAACTTATACGATTCCCTAGACTTAGAGATTATATGTTATATAGTAAAAGCATTACATCCATTGATGTCATTAAATATTCAGTTAGCAAAAATGAGATTGTTATATTAGAAGAGCAATTGTTTAATGATTATTTGATCAATGTTGTATTAAAAGAGAAAAATAAATATATTAATACCAATCAAATAGGATTTACGAAACCAATTAAAACTAGAAATTACAAAACAGAATTTAACATTGAGTATAAATTAAATAAAAATACACCAAATAAACCAATAAAAAATATACCATTATCAAAAAAATTAAATACAAATAATAATAATAATAATATAGATAAATATGTTTCATCTACGGATGAAGTATCTTCTAACTGTTCATTTATACAATCTACTAATAAAAAGGTAATATCGAAGCACTTTAATAATTATTCATTAAATAAAAATCTAATATTTGACAAAATGGATGCTCCGTTTATTACAGGACTTAAAATTAAAAAAAAAACAAATTGTTCTTGGGAACTTATGAAACAAATTTATTTTGATTATAATAAAAAAGAAATATCAAAACAACAATTATGTAAAACCTTATTAACTATTTTAATTAATATTCATAACGATAAAACATTTATTACAAAACCTGGAAAAAAAACAGATGTTCCTAACTATTTTAAAATATTAGAAATAAGTCATCGTAGAAGTTCTGTTAAAGATTGGTCAAAAGTAGAAGAAAATAATGAATCACAATGGAAACATTTATTTACTATTATAAATAATAATATAGAGTATTATTTGACAGAATTTGAATTTTATTTACTATGTGATCATTTTAAAATACCTTGTATAATACATGGTTCATGTGATAATAATAAAGAAGCGTTGTATAAAAAATCAAAAATGCAATATTACGACCCATTATATACTACTTTTAACACTAGTAATATAGGTAAAACACCTAATAATACAATTGTAAAAAATAACTTATATACAAATAAAAATAAGGATTCTTTTTGTTATATAATAGGATTTAAACAGTTTCGAGCAAGTGATTATTTTAATAAACAAGGTGAAAAATTTAACACTGGTATGGGTAAATATTATAGAAACGACTATAATATACCATATGAATTTGGTCTTATGAAAACACAAGAAAATTCATATAAAATAGATATTAAAAATGATTTTATGAATGATTTATTGATACACTGTATGTCGCCAAATATACAACAATATATTGATTTAATTTTTAATAAAAAAACAAATGGTATTACTATTTATGAATCATTTAAAAAGGAAGTTGATATTTTCAAAAAAAATAAAAAGTCGAAACAATTAAAATTAAAATAAAAATTGAAAAAAGTACAATTATAAATAATAAATAAAATATACTGTATATTTTATTTATCTGTTAAACATTCTCATATTAAATGAGTTGTTATTTGTGGTTGATGTTGAGTTAGTTGTATTTGATGTTGAGTTATTTGGTGACCTATTTAATGTAAATGTAGGAGTAAATGGATCTGCTGTTCTATTTACTCTACTTAAATTTAAATTAAATAAACTTCCATTACGATGATTACCTATTCTTGATACAGGTGGTCTAACTTCTATTGTTTCTGGTATAGTTGGTAATTGTGGTTGAGGAGTTTCAATTGCATCTGTATTTAAAGTAACAATAGACGTTTCTATTGTAGGAGGAGGAGGGGGAGGAGGCATTGAACTTGTTACCATTTGTGATATTCTTCTAGAAAAAAGAGAATCACTTGACCATTCATTAATAGAAGGGGTCATTAATCCAATAGGCAATTGTCTATATGTTTGTATATCATCATTATTATTTAAGTAATGTTTTAATCCTCTTCTTGCTTTATTTTTACATCTTTTTCGTTTTAAAGGATGACATGAATATTCACCATATAAATAATTTCTTAAATAAGTAGATAGTTTTTTAACAATAGTTTGTTTTTCAGCAAAAGTTAGTGGTGTTTGAATATTTGTATAGTTTAAAAATATTCTATATTCATGCATCATATTACTAATATTTTCATATTTTTCATAAATAGAACCGTTTATCATAAAATCTTCTATTGCTATTTCTTTTAAGATAGTATAATTATTATATGAAAATTTAGTTAAGTCAAAATCACATTCAAAAAACAAAGTTATCCATTTTGGTATTTGGTAATGACTGCATAATAAAGATTGATAAATATTATGTAAACTAGCTTTATTAAAAACTATATTGGTATATGGATTTTTCATTTTTATTGGAGAACAAAACATATTTTCGCATTTCGTCAAACAACCTACCCAAATATTAATAATATCACTTAATCTAAAATAATAAATTGTATTATTTAAAAACAACTCTATTTTTTGATTTGGTTTGATTATATCAAGTGAATTAAAAAACAAATCATATTGTACACTTTTTTTTGCTTTTTTTATTTTATACAAGTAAGAGAATCTATTTAATGCATTTTTGGTTTTTTTTGCCTTAATATAGTTATTTAATAAATTATAACTAATATCATCAATCTCACCGTCCATAGTTATGTTTGTATAAAAAAACATTAAATCACTTGTTTTATTCAAAAAAAAACGTATTGGTATTAATTGGTCATTTTTTGTATATATTTTTTTTAAATAATAAATAACGCTACTCATTCTTGTCTTTAATAAATATTGATAATATAAAAATATTACGCTAATACTGAAAATAAGTAAATAAATAAAAATAATTTTTATATTAATTATTTTTATTTTATTTTTTTATTTTATTTTATTTTTAGTTTACTTTTTACAAATCCAAATCATAATCATCATCTAATACTCCTGTATTTGATTCATTTAAATTTGTTGTTGAATTATTAATTGAAATATTATTAATGTTACATTCATTATTTTCTTCTTCCTCTTCTAATATATCATCAACCGATGATTTCTTTTTATAATCAGATGAAGATTGTATCATGGTTAATTTTTTTGTATTTAATAATACCTGGAAACTACCTGTTCCAAAATAACCGTGTTGACCACACATTATATTTGCTGATACACCTGTCATTAAATCTAATTCAGCATGTCTAGCTGCTTTTAAGAACATTTCTGGTGTTTCTTCAAATGAAGCCTTAGCTATTGGACCAATATCATCATTATTTATACCATGTCTAAATATACTGATCATTTTTCTAGAACAAGTCATTCTATCTGCCAACATTGATGTATGATGATAATTAATATATGTTCCATCAAAACTAATTGCTTCTAGTAATTCATTATAAATTGCTTGTCTCGCTGCTTCTATACCTAATGTTCTATATATTTCTTGTATATCATTTGTAACTGTATTATTTACATCAATATCGTCTTGCGCTAATATATCTATTAAATTTGTTCCAACTGTATCCAAAACCCAAATATCTTTTGGAACATAATTACCATTTTGCTTTGTCATATAGTTTACAACCTTTCTTAAAATAATTTTTGGTATTTTTTTAACACCTCTTAAAATTATATTATCTAATAATGAATTTTGAACACTTTTTAATTTAAATATTTCATCTGTTTGATCTAAATTACTATGCTTATATTGTGTTTGTGACTTTATTCTAATTCTAAATATTAAGTTTTTATCATTAAAGTCATTATATACACAATGTATTTCATTTTTCATAGCATTTTTAATAGCAAAATCAACATCATCCATTGTAATATTTTTCTCTAACATTTGTTCTCTTGACATCTCGAATCTAATAATCCATTTGGAAAAATCATTATTGCAATTGTCACTATCCAAATCAACTCCCATATTTTGTATCATAGATTCATAAGATAAGAATTTATCAACCAATTCTTTATCTTCATCGATTAGTGTTTCGTCTTTTTTTGGATCAAAACATATTGTTACTGTATTTACAATATCTCTTAAATTAGTATATTCTAATTTATACTTAATTTCTTGTGCTTTTTCAATATTTTCTTTATCGTCATCATTTAACATAATAGTTACTGATGGATTTTTAGGGTTTTCCGATAATGATAATATTTCTTCTATTCTAGGTAATCCACGAGTAACATTGGATTTACTAGCTACACCAGCAAAATGAAATGTATTTAAAGTCATTTGCGTAGTAGGTTCACCAATAGACTGTGCAGCAATCATACCACACATCTCACCTGGATGAGCAATTGCCTTTTTATAATTATAAATTAACAATTCCATATAAACTAACAATGCTTTCTTTGTAAAACGATGCATTACTAATAATTTTTTAGGAGATAGATTATAATACCACGCAATCTTAAATAATTTTGTTGGTTTTGTTAAACTATTTTTTTCTAATTTTTTATAAGTTTCATCAATTAATTTATATGTTTCCAAAGGTGTAATATCAACCATATTACTTCCTAATGATAATTGTTCGATAACATTATTTAATAATCTATTGAAATGAACTGGAATATGTACAACTGCCTTTCCTTCATAATTAAATACATGTTTAATAAGGTCATCTCTAACATTAACCATCATATCAATAATTTCCTTTGTTTTATTATTTAATTTTACTTTTTCTTTTTTAATTTTATTAATAGCTGATTTTGTAAATACAGACAATATATCATTATCCTTTATATTTTGAGGAATTTGATAATGCATATAAATATCTTCCAATGTCATTTTGGCAATAGGTAAAGGTTGATTTTCTACATTCATAGGACAAATATTATCATCTCCATAAGAGAACTGAATAATTTTATTTTTATTATTCCTAACCGTCATATCATATGTTAATTTTAAATCTTCTAATCCTTTAATTAATCTTCTTTGAATATATCCTGTTTGTGATGTTTTTACTGCTGTATCAATCAGTCCAACCCTACCACCCATAGCATGAAAATACAATTCTTCTGGTGTTAATCCTTGGATAAATGAACTTTCCACAAATCCTCTTGCTTCCGGTGAATCATCGTATTTTTTGAAATGTGGAAGTGTTCTATCTTCATATCCATATGGTATACGTTTTCCATCTACATTTTGTTGACCTAAACATGAAACCATTTGTAAAATATTAACATTTTTACCTTTACTACCAGCATTTACCATAATTAAGAATCTATTATCTTTTGATAAACTTTTTCTACCTATTTTACCAGCTTCTTCCTGTGCGTTATTTAATATTGAATTTACTTTTGTTTCAAACTCTACTGAATTTGATTTTCCTGTATTATTTTCAAACACAGACAAATGCAATTGATCAATTAAATTATATACTTCTTTTTTCTTAGAAGACATTACATCTGTGATTTTAGTATTAGTATTGCCATCCGCGATTAAATCACTTACTCCTACACTATAAGAACTTACTTTCATATAATCATTTACTAAGAATTGTAAATTATCAATAAAATCAGATGAACTACGATGTGAAAAGTCATTAAATATACTTTGAATTAAACCCTTTGAACCTCCTCCTAATACACCTTTATCCATTTGACCACGTTTATAAACACCATTAACAATTTCTACAATATTATTACTTGTTTTTTTATCGTCATCAACATCAAATTGTTTATTCTTAAATTTTGTAGACATTGGTGGTATAATTTCTGATAATAATTCAAAATTAGTTATTTTTTTGTTAGGATCTTTAAATAAATTAACATTTGGTTTATTATTTGTCATCATTAAATTCATTGCTTGTCGTGCTGGAAAGTTAATACCTTCTCTTGTAAAACGATAACATCCTAATAATGAATCTTGAAATATACCAATGATAGAAGCGTTATTTGCTGGACTAATAATTTGATGAGGAATAGCTGCTAAATGTAATAATTCCGCTTGACTTTGTTCATCTTGTGGCATATGTAAATTCATTTCATCACCATCAAAATCAGCGTTATATGGTTTTGTATCAGCTACATTCATACGAAATGTATTTCCTTCTTTCATAATTTTAGCAATATGACACATCATAGACATTCTATGTAAGGTAGGTTGCCTATTAAATAATACTGGATCTCCATTTAACATATGTCTATGAACAACATCACCATGTTCCAATTTTACTGAATTACGGTCTACATATCTTAATGAAATACTTTCCCCATTTTCACGTTGTAAAATATTTGCTCCTGGATATTTGTCTGGTCCATTTAGCATTAGTTTTGTTAAGAAGTTAATATTTCTTTTATTTACCTTTGCTGGAAATGTAATATTTTTAGCAATTTTCAAAGGAACACCTAATTCCCTAATACTTAATTGCGGGTCAGGACCAATTACAGAACGTGCACTATAATCCACTCGTTTACCCATTAAATTACCCCTTACACGACCTTGTTTACCAATTAATCGTTCTTTAATTGATTTTAATGCTCTACCAGAACGTTGTGCAACAGAAGCAACGCCCGGTATTCTATTATCTACCATAGTAGCTACATAGTATTGTAAAACAGTTGACCAATTTTCTATTTGTTTAACAGGAGCATTACTTTTCATTTTATCTTTTAATGTATTATTGATTTTTATAATATGAACTATAATATGTGATATATCGTCTTCACTTCGTTGTTGTGCATCATGCTTTACAGAAGGTCTAACTGCTGGTGGAGGAACTGCTAATACATGACATATAAACCATTCCGGTCTAGACCAAATTGGACTAAATCCCATAAAATTAATATCTTCATCTGTAAATCTTCTAAATATTTTAATAACCATTTCTGGTGTAATCCTAATCGTTGGTTTCTCCTTTGTTTCTCCATTTTCATCTAAAATGCCTTCTACGGTAGGCCATTCAGCATAAATATTTGCTAAATCTTGTTTATATATTTTTCTTGGTTGTAAAGCACCACATCCACAAGGAATATCTTCACCACAACGTGATACTTTACTTGCTATTGAAAATACATAATCCCATCTTTTTTTTGAATCCATATTAAGAACATGTTTATGTTTTTCTTTGTTTATTTGTAATTTACTACATTTAAAACATACACATCGTAATATTTTTTTTACAATTTCTAGATACTGAATATAAAACACTGGCCGTGCTAATTCAATATGTCCAAAATAACCAGGAGTTTGCATATAGTTTAAACCATCTGTTGGACATAATAAACCAGGATCCAATACACCCATCCTAGGATCAAATAAACCACCGATACACGGTTTGTTATTAGCATATGTATCTCTACTAGTAATTTCGGCAACTGAACCTTTTCGTATTTCTTCTGGACTCAATACACTAAATTGTATTCCAATTATTTTTGATGGATTTAAATCACTGCTTTTTCCAGAATAACTCATCTTTATATTTATAAGAGATTATAGATATTTTTATATCAATTTAAAATAATTAAATAACTTATTATTTCGATAAAATTGAAATAATTTAAAAAATATATTTAAAAGTTACTATTTAATAATTATAATGCCAAAGGATACCGATAAAACTAAGAAAACCTCGTCAAAAAAACACGAAGAACTTTCCGATAGTGAAAGTGAAGATGATGAATACAATCATATTGAAGATATTACACGTGAAAACATGCATTTACCTGCTAAAGATATTAACAGAATGATTCTTGATTTATTTCCATTAAAATCAAAAAAGGAAAAGTTAGCTCAATTAGAAAAAATTAAAGAATTTAAGAAAAAGGAAAAAAAGAACAAAATGAAGAAGAAAAAAGGTAAGTTAACAAAACAGGAGAATAATACACTTACTAAACCAATAGCGGAAGGAAAATCTTCAAAATTAAGAAAATCGTTTGAGAAACTTAAAAAACTTAAAAAACCTGAAAACAAAATCATATCGAAAAAGAAAAAGAAAAAGAAAAAGGAAAGTAAAGAAGAAAGTGAAAGTAAAGAAGAAAGTGATAGTGATTCAGAAGAAAGTGATTCAGAAGAAAGTGATTCAGAAGAAAGTGATTCAGAAGAAGAATATGATGATGATACGGATGATGAATATTTTCCTGAAAATGAAGATGAAGAGTTAGATAATGATGAATTGGATATGTTAAAGGATGGTAATATGAAATTCAATATTATATTTACAACTGGTGCTGGTGGTGAGAATGGTTTATCATTTGGTCCTGGATTTGATGATTTTGAAGATGGGTTTGATGCTTATGAGGAGTATGATGATGTAGAAGAATATATCACTAGTAGTGAAAGCGAAGAAGAGGATAAAGATGATAAAGATGATACAAAGGTAAATAAAAAATCAAATAAAAAGAAAACAAAATTTAAAAAAAATGAAGTTGTTATGGTGAAATTAAAAGATTGGGATGATTTCTACAAAGGTAAAATTATTAAAGTAAATCGTTATCGAAATAAATCATCAAAAAAAATGGAAGTTACTTATGATATTAAATTGGAAAATGATGAATACGAAGATGTCGAAGAAGTTCCATCTACAAGAATGAAAAAAATTAATAAAGAAACTGTTGAATTTGAAGAATTGATAAATGAAATGAAGAAAATAGCCGCTACTAAAAAAAAGGGTAAAAAGGCATTTAATAAAAAAATAGAGCAAATGATGAAAGCAACTGAAATGAAAAAGAAAAAAGAAGAAAAAAAGGAAAGTAAGAAAAAGAAAAAGAAAAATATGACAAAATTCAAATCATTGTTAAAATCTAAAATACCAACTAATGAGTTTAAGTATTTCAATAATTTAAATACGGAACAACAAAAAATAGTTTTAAAGAAAATGAAAGAATTAAATGAATATGATAAGGTTGATGTTCCTTATAAAATTCAACTTATCGAATCTAATATTCCTGTTGAATATAAATCATGTGCTATAAAAAAAATTAATAATCTTACTTATATGGATCCAGGTAGTGGAGAATATTATAAGATTAAACAATGGGTTGATACATTTATGAGAATTCCATTTAATATTCATAGAACTCTTCCTGTTAAAATGGATGATGGTCCAGAGAAATGTAATAAATTTATGGTTGACGCTAAAAATTCATTAGATAATGCTGTTTATGGATTAGATGATGCTAAAATGCAAATTTTACAAATTGTAGGTCAATGGATTTCAAATCCAGATAGTGTTGGTAATGCCATTGCTATTCAAGGACCAATGGGAACTGGTAAAACAACATTAGTAAAAGAAGGAATTAGTAAAATATTAAATAGACCATTTGCTTTTCTAGCGTTGGGTGGAGCAACAGATAGTAGTTTTCTTGAAGGTCATTCATATACATATGAAGGTAGTTCATGGGGAAAAATTGTTGATATTTTGTTAAATAGTAAGTGTATGAATCCAGTAATATATTTCGACGAGTTAGATAAAATTAGTAATACTCCTAAGGGTCAAGAAATTATAGGTATATTAACACATTTAACTGATTTAACACAAAATAATCAATATCATGATAAATACTTCTCTAATATTGATTTTGATTTAAGTAAAGCATTATTTATATTTAGTTATAATGATGAAAAAAAAATAAATAAAATTTTGTTAGATAGAATGTATAGAATTAAAACAAAAGGATATGATAATAAACAAAAAATAACAATAGCAAATAATTATTTGATACCATCAATCATTAAAAATGTTAATTTTAAAAAGGAAGATATTGTATTTCCAAAAGAAACATTAGAATATATTATAAGTAATTATACAGAAGGTGAAAAAGGTGTAAGAAATTTTAGAAGAGCGTTAGAAATTATATATACAAAGTTAAATTTATATAGATTAATGGATGAAGATACTAAACTATTTGAAGATCAAAAAACATTTAAAGTATCTTTTCCACATACAGTATCCATTGAAAATGTAAGAGCATTTATTAAAAAGAATCAAGATTCACATGTTCCATTTGGAATGTATATGTAAATAAAATAAATATAATTATAATTATTTTTATTTTATTCAATTGGCGGTTTAATATCTGTATTTTCTAAAGAAATATCGGATACATCCAATGCATGTTTAATATCTACTGTTTTGGCTATATCACTTACAATTGCTTTTCTATCATAATTAAGTAATTTTGAAGCTATTTCACATTTTAATGTTTCGTGGTCTGTATCGTGAGGCAATGGGTTTTCTTTATCATATTCAGTATAAAAATTAATATATGCCTTTGAATGTAAGTTATTTACTTGTGTATATAACGAACTATTTTGATCTACCGAATCTTTAACCCATCCTTCATTTTTATCTTTTACCATAAAGTTTCTACGTTTTTGATCCGTACAATGTATTGGTCGTTCTGTTATGGGTATATCTTCTAAGTCTTTCAATACCTTTTTTGATATAAAATTTTCAATCATTTCATTTTCGCTTAATATATCATTTAACTTAAATGATATGTTTTCAACGAAATCTTGTAAGCTTTGAGCATTATTGCAGTATTTATCTAAAAAAAAGTTTATCGATATATTATTATTTGTAATAACATTTTTTGTTCCTAACATACCATTATCAACCGCTTCATTAAATGAATTAGCCAATTTGGAAACTTGATTTGTTAAATTATTTATTTTTGATTCTTCATTACTAATAATTCTACAATTTGCCTTTTTTTTATGATATCTTAAACCACTGCGGTCTTTATATTGTTTATTGCATATTTCACATGTATATCTTAATTTAACACTTTTTAACACTTTTTTAACACTTTTTCCCCCATTTTCCCCCACTAATTTTTTATGCTTTTTGGTTTGAATGTGTTTATTGTAATGTGACTTTTGTGACGCTGTATAATTACAAAATTCACAATGGAACCTTTTTTTATTTTTAACACTTTTTAACACTTTTTTCTCCATTTTTCTACGATTTATATATTAATATTATTTTATTTTTATATTTATTGAAAATAATTCTTTTCACTGATTTAATTCTTTAAATTGTAAAAAAGTCTCCAAAAAAAGGCACTATTTTTGTGAAAAATGTCTTGTTTTGTAAAAAAGTCTCCAAAAAAAGGCACCCTTAGGAAAATCGGAGTTGTTCTAATGGTGCCTTTTTTACAAGATTTCAATTTGTAGTGCCTTTTTTTGGAGACTTTTTTACAGAATTTAACACTTTTTAACACTTTTTTCTACGTTTTTTCTACGCTTTGCATTTTTTTTCTTATCATCATAACCAGAAAATTAAAAACAATTTAATAAGCATTTATCATAATAAAAAATAAAATCAATTTACAAGTAATTTTTAACACTTTTTAACACTTTTTCTACGTTTTTTCCCCACTTTGCAAAAATAAGGTCAAAAAAGGCAAAAATTGCTGTTTTTTTTGTAAAAAAATCGTTCTAATAGTGCCTTTTTTACAAAATTGACCATTTTTCACAAAAAATACCCAAAAACGGCTGTTTTTTTACCTTCAAACCATACATCGTCATAAAATTGATTTTTGCCCGTTTTTCTTATGGTCTCTTGTAAAAAAGTCTCCAAAAAAAGGCACCCTTAGAACGATTTTTTGTCAAAACTTTTTTTCAATATCGCGATTTGGACATTTTCAAATTGTCCATTTTCAAATCTCAAAAAACTTTTAGTAAAAAAATCGTTCTAAGGGAACCTTTTTTTGGAGACTTTTTTTGGAGACTTTTTTTGGAGACTTTTTTTGGAGACTTTTTTTGGAGACTTTTTTTATAGATACTTTTTCAGAAATATCCAAGAAAGTACAGGATTAAAAAATAAGGTAGAAATTGAAATATGATCGGCCCCAATATCTTTATATTTTTTTGCTTGGCTTATATTTCTTATTCCACCTCCGGCTATTATAATTGTATCAGGATAATTACCTTTTATATATTTTACTAATCTAGACGTATATGGTATCAATGATGGACCTGATAATCCTCCGTATCTTACCGGTAATGTATTACTACAATGAAATTGTCTGAATCCTTCTTGATAATATTGATCTATTAATTTATCATTACAAATTGGACTAAGTTTAATAATACACCATTCTCGTTTATTATTTAAAAATTTAGATAACCCATTCGTTACTAATGATTTTTCCGTATTGGGACAACTAACATTTAGTTCTATATCCATATCATCTGGTATTTTATTTATTAATTTTGAAACATCATCTTTGTTTATTATAGCCACGCTTATTATCTCTCCCTTTTTATACGTGTTAATAGCGTAATCAATACCTTTGTTTCTTAATCCAATTTTATTGACCCATCCACCACAAGCAAATGAATATCTCAAAGATTTAAAAATATTAAAAATAAGACCTTTGCGTTCGTATAGGGTAAAACTACCTCGTATTGGTATGGTGTTTTCTATACTTAGGTAATTTCCAAATGGAGGATTTATAAATAGCATTTATAGTATATAATATTTTGTACCATTTAATAACTTTTAATTAAATTGCTTTTAATTAAACTATAAAAGGCAAAGGTATAAAACTAAAAGTTAAACTCAAACCAAAAAACAAAAACCAACATGCAAACTCAAAGACAACAATTAAATTTACTTTCAAAAAAAACGTTATCATATGGTAACATTGATGATTTTACAACATGTATGAATGAACATTATCATTATACAGTTGAAAAGCACGACATGAAAACCAGTAAAGGTAATACAAAAGGTTCTGTCTTTGTTATAAAAAATTATAGCGATGATTTTATGGATAAATTGGTTCCTTCTCTTTCTACAATGAAAGAGGAAGACGAATTATCAGAAATTTGCCTTGAAAATGTAAGTGATGATTTATCCGATATCATTAGTCACATAAACGGGCAATTAGACTCTTCTATGGACGATGAATTTAATATTGAAAAATGTAGTCTTCAACTAGAAAATTTAAATTATTCAGCATTAAAAGATGTAGTATTCTCTATTTACACCGGTAAAGATGATTTTAAATTATCATTTAAATGGTTAAAAAATAACAAGGCAGAGGGTAGAAAAATAGATGTTACTATTAATAATGGTGATGCTTACCTTGTAATTATGGAGGACTCAGATGAATATACCATAGGAGAATCAAGTGAAGGTGTTTCAAGTAATAAAAAAGTAGTTAAGAAAAAGGAGAAAAAAGCAACGACTAGTAAGAAAAAGGAGAAAAAGGCAAAGACTAGTAAGAAAAACCCTCTTAATGATACAAAAATTTATACTTCTCGTGAATTGTTTGTAAATGGCAAAAGCGGCGACGTTGTTAAAGGAAAGAATGGTTCGAAATTACGCGTAGCAATTCATAAAGTCTCGCGAGATGTATTTAAAAAGGTAGAAGATAACTATACAGAGGAAGGTAATCTTAAATTTAAGGAATTATTTCCAGATGGTAAATCAGTAAGTAAAAAGAAAACCAAAAAGGCACCTAAGGAGAAGGTAGCTAAGAAAAAGGCACCTAAGAAAAAGGCACCTAAGAAAAAGGTGGTTGAAGAAAAGGTAGTTGAAGAAGAAACTAATGTTATAAAACAAGACCTTAAAAATGATACTAATACTGTTAAAGACGTAGATGAAGAAGTAGATGATTTATCTGATGAACTAGTTGACGACTTAGATATAGACGATATTGATGACCCATGGGTAGCAGAAGATGGATCAATACAAGACGAAGATAATGATTTACAACTTATTGAAGAAACAGTAATAGAAGAGAATAATGATTCAGAAGTTGAAAATAATAGTTCAGATGATGAAGAAGATGATGAAGATGATGAAGAATCAGTTGAATTAAATAATGAATTAACACCAGATACGTATGATGATACAGATAAAGCGGTGGTAGTTCCAAAATCAAATGAATGTAAATTATCTATGACTACTACATTAACTATTAACCTAACATTAACAACTATTCCTAGCACAATTACATTATGTGATGAATTTTGTAATAGAAAAGAGGAACGTAAAGTTTATTTACTACTTAATAAAGATATAAAAGAATTATCAATTGGAAAAGGACATCGCATTGGAAATAGAATTTATGGATTTGAAACAGATTATCCCGTATATAATGTTATTATGATGTAATTATTAAAAAATAAAAAAATATAAAAACCAAAAAAAAATAAAAACCAAAAAAAAATAAAAACCAAAAAAAAATAAAAAATATATAATATTTTTATTATATATTTTTGTACAATAATCTATTAAATTCTTACAACGTTTCGTCTTCTTGGCGTTCCTGGTAATACACTTATAATATAATTTTCATCTTCAATATTTTCTATTATATCATTTTCATTTTTTATATTATTTTCTATTTCATCTAATACAGATAATTCTATCATATTATGTGTTGGTTTTGTAATATTTTTAAATAATGTTTTATGATATTCATCATCCGGTCGAATTGCTTGTTGTGATATGTTGTCCCACCTTATTTTTACAGCTTCCTCGTATTTTATTTTATTTAATGATTTTGCTTCTTTACAAATAGCTATTTGTTTTGGTGTTAATCCATAATATTCTTTCATATCATCTTTTTTTTGTTTTTTCTCTCTCCATTTTTCTACAAAACCCAGTGCTTCCATACAATCCATTGTTTTCTCACCCCATTCACCACAACAAAAATTTAAAAGCATTTCTTCTAATTTATCTCTCAACCAGCATTTCCAAGCAATATAAAATGTTATGCAAAATATAATAAATCCCCCTATACTAACTCCACCAAGCACATAAAGGTTATTGAAGTCTAAATTAAATATTGTTTTATTTTCTTCTTTATCTTTTATTGGTTTTGATATTTGATATATCGAAAAAGTTTCATTATTTTTTCTTAACCATTTCGTTTTATTTATTATGTTTGTTTTATTAATCCATTTAATTTTTTCTTTATCAATCCATCTTGTTTTATTAATCCATTTAATTTTTTCTATTATTTTTTTTACATTTATTATATTTGTTTTATTAATCCATCCGGTTTTATTAA
>Ga0209047_1000444_pt1 | contig 37008 bp, 26 predicted proteins | sample SaaInlV_165m_DNA_3_FD_184681 | JGI IMG/M metagenome (GOLD analysis project Ga0209047, IMG submission 184681) | Marine microbial communities from expanding oxygen minimum zones in the Saanich Inlet - Saanich Inlet SI037_S3LV_120m_DNA (SPAdes)... | ecosystem: Environmental > Aquatic > Marine >...
CTGATTGCTGGCCTGACTGCTGGCCTGACTGCTGGCCTGACTGCTGGCCCGATTGCTGGCCTGATTGCTGGCCCGATTGCTGGCCCGATTGCTGGCCTGATTGCTGGCCTGAGGAACCGGCCAGTTGTTGTGCTCGACCCAGCGCACGGGATGCGTCTTGCAGATCCCCGGCAGCAGAGCCCGCCTGAGCATCACCATCTTCTGCACCGCCACTCGAGGCTTCTTGTTGCCTCCAGCGATCGAGTTCAGTACGCAACTGGGCGAGACGTTGTGCGAGAGATGCGATCCGCTGGCCGTCGCGATCCGCGGCATCCCGAAGAGCATCACTGGCCTGGGCGAGCGCCTGCTCCTGCTCCTCACGTGAACCGGCAGCCACAGAGGCCTGCGGTTCGCCGGTCGTCGCAGCGGCAGCGTCCTTCGCTGCCGCAACAGATCTTGCCAGCGCTTCACTGGCAAGGCTCAACCCCTCCAGTGCAGCGGCGGCATTTTCATCGCCGCGCTGGGCATCATCTGCAGCTTCTCGGCGGAGAGCATCGACACTCTGTTGTGCCTGTGCAGTGGCCATCGCCTGCTCTCGAGCACGCGCCGCCAAGCGCTGGCGCACGGCGGTCTCTTCTCGATTGCCATCGGTACCCAGCGCTGCGGTCTCCACGGCATCCTGCCGCGCATCCTGCTGGATCCGGGCGACCCTGAGAGCCACCGCCTCGATGCCTTGCTGACGGCGAGCTTCACGGGAGATGTCATCTGCGATGTCATGGGCCTCTTTTGAAAATTCCCTCGCCTCACTGGAAGAGTCCTGCTCACCGGAAGAGTCCTCGGCTCCATCGAGTTGCCCCTGTTCTGCGGCAATCTCGTCGAGAGCACTGCGAACATCCTCGAGATCCTGTGCATCTTGCTGGGCGGTTTCGGCCGCCGCAGTACGATCCCGCAACGACCGCTGAGCATCCGCAATCTCGCCAATCTGTTGCAATCGTTGAGCCACATCCTCGAGGCGTTGATCGACCTCTTGCGGATTGACATCACGCTTCTCCAGGATTGCGAGCACCAGTTCCAGATTTTCTCTGACCTTTCGGACCGTTTCGAGGGCCACGATGTAATCTTCCGATTCGAGCGCTTCCGTGACAGACTTCATGTCATCCTCGAGCAAAGCCCTGACGATTCGTTCTCGCGCAGTTCTCAAGCGAGTGGAATCTTCTGGTTGCTCCCCCTCCAGTCGCTGAGCCAACGACTCCATCTGAACCTGCAAGGATCGGAGATATTCTCGAGACTCTTCCTGCAGCCTGGCCAGACGATTTCCAGTCTGTGCCGATAGATCTATCGGGATCAATACCGTCAGGAGAAGGAGGAGCAAGAGCCACCGGCTATCTCGCTTCTTTAGCACCATCATCGCTGATCTCCTTCTGGCTTGTCCCCTCCGAGGGACTCCCTGACCTTGTCCTCAATTCGATTCTCGAGATCTTGTTCCGATCGAAGTAACTCCTCGAGTTTGCGAATCACAGTGCGTAGATCTCCCCACTCTTGCAAATCAGACACCACATCCGAGAGCCCGCGCTCCACTCGCCGAACCGCATCCAGTGCTTGATCGGCTTCCTCGGTCGTGGCTTCCCCAGAGGCTGCCTGAGTCGCCAGTTGATCCAGCGCTTGCCGTGCAGGAGTGATCTTATCCGTCCCCAATGCATCGATTCGCTCCTTCAACTCCTGGATCCATGCCAGTTCCTGAGCATCGCTCATACGATTCCGGATCAGTCTCTGGGAGATGGTCGCCAGCCTCTCGGCTGCATCTTCCACCCGGGTCGAGACTCTGTCCTGGCCACTGCGGGCATGACGGACGATCGGCGCCTGAGTACTGGCCTCTTCACCGGAATTCAACGCATCTCGCACGTCTTCCAGTTCCCTCCGTACCTCGCGCTGAACCGTAAAGGTCTCCTCGAGCCTCTCCTTGAGCAGGGTCAGTTCATCCTGGGTGACCCTCTCCAGTTCCTCCTCGCTGAGAACGCTGAGGATCCAGGTCCGACTGGACCCGATCTGCTCGAGGGCATCGAGAGCGGTCGCGTGGTACTGAACCCGCTGACCAGCACTCAATCCCCATGTAGAAAGATCGATCTGAAGTGCTTGGGATGCCTCCGTCGAAGTTCCTTCCACTCGACCGATCTGGTCGAGTGCAATTTCCTTCGGCTCCCACTCACCCTCCAGTTCTGGAGAGAAGATCAGTTTTCCTGAATTGACGCCGTAGTCGTCGAGGACTCGAATCGACAGATCCAGCAGCGCTCTCGGAGTGATCTCGATGTTTTGGCCCGGCTCCTCGATGGTCACCTCCGGAGAACGATCAGGGATCACCGCGATGCGCCAGACGATTGGATTGTCGTTGGCAAAACCTTGCTCTGAATCGAGCGAAATCCACCATCGTCCATTTTCCTCTGCGACGAACGATCCCCGAAGAGTCCGACCATCCTCGATGGCGACCTCTGATTCGATGAACAGTTCCTCATCTCCGCTGGGACGACCTTCGACACGAACGGCTCGAGTCACATCGATGCTGGTATGTGCAAGGAACTCCACGCGAGTACCGGTCGGAGCCTTGACATGGCCGCTCCTGACCGAAGCGGCTTCACTGTTCGATGAGAGTCCCGTGTACTCAGGAAATTCGTAGTAGAGTTCGATCTCCTCGACACGTGGCCTGGCGCGGACCCGGATCGAGTACAAACGGCCAGTGTAATCGCCGCACTCGACTCGAAATTCGATGTCTCGCTGGAGATTCTGGAAGACATGGCGGAATCCAGATTCTCCCTTTCGATCCAGCGTGAGTTCTTCGCGCAACTCCCTCCGCCCCTCCTGGGCCGGAAATCGCACCGCGAGATATGCCCGGGCGTTCCCACCTCGGTTCTTCTGGATGTCGACCACCAGCGAGGTTCCCTTGGCGACCACCAGATCCATATTGACGGGGCTCAAGACTTCCAGTTCGTAAGACCTCGGCCACAGATCTCCTTGCAGCAGGATGTTGCGGGCGAAGAAGGTCCGTGCCAGTTCGGGACGCAAGTAGCTGCCAGAAACTGCCGGCACCGCCAGCATCAGGAGTAATCCCATGGCCGCCCACATTCGACTCCATGAGAGAAGCCTCCCCGGCCGCAACTCGTGCATCCGCTGCTCTGCCAGTGTGACCGTCTGTTCGATCAACGCTGGATTGTAAAGATGTCTCCTGGGATTGTTGGGGTCGGTCAGTTGCACCGCAGTGATGAGAGCGTCCTCCAGCTCACCAGAGGCCGTCTCGACCATCGAGGCCAACTGATCCTCGGTCGCGGGTGTACGTGCAGCCAGCAGGATGGCCCGGAAGGTGATCAGCAACAGGATCAACACCGCAACGATTTGCGCGACCCGGAGAGCCCAAGGAAGATCGGCGACCCAGTCGAGCAGGAACATCGCAATCGCTGCCGAGATCACCACCACCAACCAGCGGAAGCCCCCGGTCATGGCACGCATCCAGCGCCTGCGTGTCCGCAGTTCCCTGATTCTTTGCAGCGCCAGCTGTGGCCTCTGAAGGGGAGTGGGTTGATTCGACTCGATCACGCTCACCTCTCGAAGATGGGCAAGTACTGGAATGGAATCTCCAGGATGATGCAGGCCATCGCAGTCGCATAGTTCGGCCCCACCAGATCCTGCCAGGATCCATCGGGATTTTGCAACGACAGGATGTCAGACCATGTGTTCTTGTGCCACAAGGTCCAGTACTCCCCGCCTCGCTGAAATGCCGCCTGTGTCGCGTAGTACATCCCGTAGTAATAATCGAATGTATTGAGAGCCTCATACCTGCGTGGGCGATGGCGAGTGAGATAGATCAAGCCGCGATCGATGACCCGATCCTCGTAGATTCCGGCACCATAGAGAGCGGTGACGCCTGCTGCGGTGAGGGGGAAAGTGGTCCTCGATCGCTGAACCCGACCCGTGGGTCCGACCTCGTGTTGATACATGAAGCCGCCACTCTCTATATTCGAGGACTCTCGAACATAGGAGATCGCCGAATCGACCACATTCTTCGGGACATGAATCCCGGCATTTCTGGCCGCACGAAGGGCCATCACCTGGCACACCGTGATGCTCATGTCCGCATCGTCTGCCCCGGGTTGATAGCGCCACCCACCTGTTTCATTCTGCGCCTGAACGATCAAGCCCACCGAACTCTTGAGCTTCTCCTTGACCTTTTCCATACCGGTCATGCCATAAACCTCGGCGAGGAAAAGTGTCGCAAATGCGTGGCTGTACATGCGCGATTCATCGGTCGAGATGAAGCCGTTGGTCTGGACCGTCCTGAGGATGAAGTCGAGACCCTTCTCCACCTGCTCGCCGTACTTGCCCCTACCTGGCAGACTCCCCTGGGCCAGAAATGCCAGGCACGCCAGCGAAGTCACTCCGACATGCTTGCCCAGACGGCCTCGATATTCGTAATGAACCTTACGACCGATCTTGTCGGTCCAGGATCCATCGGCATCCTGGGTCTGCTTGAGGAACTCCAGTCCGCGCTCGGCGGCGAGGCGCGCCCGCTCCTGCAATTTCAAATCGATCACCCGGGTAGAATCGTCATCTCCCCGTGATCCGGATGGAGCTGCTGTTGCAGGGATCATCAACAGAAGAATCATCAGCAGTAGTACTGGACGGGTTCCAGTTTGCATCACTTCCTCCCCTCCCAGATCGTCAGTTTCTGGGTCACGCAGGTGGCCTGGGACAGATTCGTCAAGATGATCCTATCACCAACGACATCGATCCTGTCCCCTCCACTCAATTCTGGTCGATAGGCACCGATTTGCGGATTTCTGCGCTTATTCTGTGAGAGAGCACCGATCGCCCGTGGCTCACTGTTCGAATCGAGCGGATGAAACAGGATCGCCAAATTCTCCAGGTCGGAGTAGAGGACCCCACCATCGACGAGGGCAGGTCTCGCTCGCGAAGCGTTTCTGGTCAAAGCCTGGTCCCACTTCTCGGTTCGACCGATGTCATTCACCAGCATCGTGGTGAGCAGGTCTCCAAACAGTACCAGCCTTCCATCGGCCACCCCGAGCATGTGCGGACCGATGCCCTTTCCCTCGATCTGAGATCGAATCGAACCGGTGGCAGCATCGATGGCATGAAGTTGAGAGGAATCCAGCGGAGTCACGAACAGGGTTCCCTGATGAAGGACCAGCGGATTGGGAGACCAGTGTCCACCACTCCTTCTCCCTCCCCGTCGGAATCGATTACGCTGGGATTTCAACGAACTTCGATCGTACTCCGAGATCCACTCGACCTGACCATCCCATGCTCGCAATGCAGCAACCGCTCCAAGGTTGGAACAGCAGTATACGGTTCCATCCTGGACCAGCACTCCGCCGAGAAACGGTTCCCTTGCAGGCTCGCCGAACATCGTCAGTTCGACCTGATTCCCGACGATCGGGCGCGACCAGATCTCCTCGCCAGTCCTTGCATCGAGGCACCAGAGAGTGGCATCGATGTAGCCACTCTTTCTCCAGCCGAGCACCCAAACTTTTCCATCCTGGATCACCGGCATCGAATTGAAGGAACTGTTTCGCAATATCTCGTTTCGGCCGGCACGATCAGCGGTGTCCCAGAGTAATCCTCCGTCACCGGCCAGATCCCAGCACTTCATTCCTCTCGAAGGCAATGAAACCTGGATATCGAAACCGAGGTAGTCCTCTCTACGACTGGCCCGGGCCACATAGGAGCAGATCAGCAACGATCCATCGGTCGACACCCAGAGGCGCGAATCCGGATCCTGTTCCTCGAAATAGGGGGCTCCGGAGTGGAGGTTGTCATTGGCGATCAACTTGCCGGTACGGAGATCATATCTCAGCAATCGTCGGGAGGTGGCAATCGCCACCCAATCCTTGCCAAAACCGGGAGTCAGCATCGACCCGGGGAGCGACGGGAAATAACTTCGCCCTCGTCCACCGCCATAAGCGATGTGTTGCGAGAAGTTGTGAGTCTTCCAGGCGATCACCCCCTCTTCGATCGGGTTCTCGGGGAGTGTCACCTGCTCCTCACGACGAGGAACAGGAGCCACCTCCGGCAGCACCGCTCCAAATTCCTCGGCCTGTTCAGTCAGTTGAAGAGCTCGCTCGCTCTGTCCAGACCGTTGCAGTGCAATCCATCTTCTGGTCAACAAGGATCGGGAGAGTTCCGACTGGATCGTGGAACTCTCCGAATCATCACCCAGTTCTGCCATCACATCATCCCAGGCCCGGATGGCGAGCCCTGGTTGATCGCGCTCGAGGAATAGATCCCCGGCGGCCACCAGTGCCTGATTCCTGACCTCTGTGAGAGGGTAGAGATCTGCCACACGCAGCAGTTCAGCAGGATCCAGTTGCTCCATCGCACGCTGGAACAACGACCGAGCGCGCGAATCAAATTCAGTGCGGTAAACCTGCTGGTGTTCCGGAGGCAGCGATCGCAACACTTCGACAATCTTGTCGGAAAGTGGGTGAGCTACTCGCCAGTTGTCCGAGGATTCTTCCGTCATCAGGGGATCTTCTCCCCAGATCTTTTCATGAAGGACCTGGAGTTTGCGAATCCCGTCAAGGGTCTCCCCGGAATCGAGACGCGAGAGTGCATCGCGATATTCCTGGATGACTCCGTCGGCACCGACCAGCAGTGGAATCAAGGCCGAACCCACATCCGCTTGAACGACCGATCCAGCAGGCCACCCAAGCAGCGCCCAGCAAATCAGCACCCGCAGCCAGCGGGCGTGTAGCGGAGATTGAAACTCGTGGGTCGGGATTGAAGTATTCATCAGGGCAGCCGGAAAACCTTTCGCAGAATCCATTCTACCGTCAGCAGGAAGGTGAACAGCGCCAGAACCCAGCGATGATCCCACAACGGTTCTCGCTCAGCAGAAATTGGCACTTCTCTCTCCAGCGCCTCCACCCCCGCTGCGACATCCGCGGCGTCCTTCGCTTCATAGTATTTACCTCCGGAGAGTTGTGCAATCTGCTGCAATCTCTCCCGGTCCATTCTCGGGTCCGCATACTCCAACTGGGGTACAACTACCCGATAAACGGCACTCGCCACCTCTTCCTCCCGATCGATCAGCGAGATCCGATGCTCCCCCAGTTCACGAGCCTCGATGGTGGCCTCGTAATATTCGGGTCGAGCCGGATTGCGGATCGCCTGGATCTCAAGCGATCCCTGTTCCTCTGCATCCATCCGCTCCAGCCTCAGCTGAGCTTCTTCCTCGGATGTCGGCTTGAAGTCAGGGCCCAGCATCCGTGCCAGCAATTTGACTTCATTGCCGAGCACCACTTCCCGGGGATCGACACTGACGGAGAATCTCTTCGAAGGTCCGAGCAGCCGCGCCGCTCCCACGAATCGAGTGACCTGGCCCCAGAACCGATAGAACCAGCGATTCCCCACCAATCTTCTGAGCCTCCAGGTGTCGTCGGTGAGAGAGATGAAGGTCCGCCCACGGCCGAAGTACTGGAACGCAAAAATCGGTCTCGGCCCGTAGGTGAAGTGCTCATCCGTTTCATGAACAGCGAGTGCCACCGCACCCTTGCGCAATTTTTTGACTCGTTGGTACCAGTAGAATCCTGGCATCGTCAGGTCTGATCGACCCTGCCACTGCCATAATTCCTGATTCTTCTCGCTGTCGGAGACCAGTTGCATCACCGGATGCTCCAGTCCCTCGGGTGTTAGTTGGACATGGAATGGATCGACCAGATCGCGGGACATCGCTCCCCGTTCGTCTGCCTCTTCCAGTTCGACCGGAAGAATCCGCTCGAGTGGATCACCGCGGAATCTTCTCGGCATGAACCACTGTCCCGAGATAAACACGAGGCCCCCACCATGGTCATCGACGAACTCGACAATCCACTCCTTCTGATTGAGCGAGAGTGCATCCGGTCGGATATCTCCGAGCAGCACTACGTCGTACTGAAACAACTCTTCTCGAGTCCGCGGGAACTCCTTCAGAGATGGAATTCCAGCGGAAGATTCCTGCGGATATTCCGGGTCTGCTTCCAGCAGCAAGCACTGGGTTTCCATCGTCGGATCGCGAATCAGTGAATTCTTGAGATACCTGTAGTCGTACCTCGGAGGGCCCTCGACATAGAGGACCTTGATCTTCCTGGCCACCACGGTGACCGGTTTTTCGAGGGTGTTATTCTCACTGAAGAGTTCTCCTGGCTGGTGCTCGATCTCGACACGGCAGAGGTATTTCCCCGGAGAGCGGGGAGTGAACTCGAGCCTGTGCGGCATCACCTGCCCATCTTTGCCGATTCTTGGGTAGTAGGGCACCCGCTGTTCGATTCCACCATCTTCGCGCAACAGCTGAAGTTCTGCCCGAACGTCCGCGTCCTCAAATCCCTCCGCTACGATGCGGAAGTCGACCGGAACACGATCTCCCTCCAGCACAACATCTGCAATGTCGAGATCGATCAGCCGGATGTCACGGGGTTCCTCTGCATTGCCGATTCCAATCACATGAATCGGAATCTCGCGGGCTCCGAATCGGCGAGCCACCTCCTCGGGAGTCACGATGCCACCACTATCTCTACCGTCGCTCAGCAACACCATCGCAGCGACTGTTTTCCCTCTGGTATCATCGAGGGTATCTCCCATCGCATCGCCGATGCGGCTCACACGTCCACGCAATTCGATCTTGCTGACATCGAATTGCGGCTCCTCCGTCAGTAGACTGGAGCCCTTCTCAAACTTCGGAAGATCGGTAATTCCTCGGACTCCATCGGAGCCGGTGACGATTCGCACATCTGCATCCTGGCGAAGCCGTTCGACAAGATCGCAGGTTCCGCCGGTCAAGAGTCCACGCGCGATTTCAATCCGCGTCGTCTCCTCGCTCACCTGGATACCTGCGACCGAGGCGATCGATGCAGGTATCGATGGATCGGACCAACGATCCTGGATCCCCATCGAGAAGGAATCATCGACCACCACCAGAACCGTGGAAGATTCGGTCTGTACTCGCTCACGAGTCAGCGTCGGCTGGAACAGGATCAGAACCAATATCAGGAGTGCGAGAAAGCGAAGTGATCCCAACAGGACCCTTGCGTTGCGCCCCAACTTTCCCATCTCGCCGCGATAGCCCCAGGCTGAAATCCCCAGCAAGAGCGGAATGATGACCACTGCAATGACCCAGGGCTCGGGAGCCGCGAGCCATTCGATCCTGGTTTCAAGACGGGTATCCAACAGACACAGGAATGGAGATAGAATCATTCTGACCCCCGTCTGGCACGGCCAAAGAAGTAGGCCAGTCCCGTCTCTGTGATGAGCAGGACCAGCACCGTCCAGAAGAGCGGATACCAGATGTCTCCCAGCCCTACTCCCATCGAGTTCTCCTCCAGGTCTGAACCCTGGGATCGATCATGGACCACCGAGGGATACAGGGCAGCAATCTCTTCAGGAGCAGCCAGCACCAGCGCACCTTCTTCAGATCTAGCATTGACTGCAAAAGCATCACTTCGTACTTCGCCGGTATCCGCCTCGAATCGGATCTCGTAGACACCCGGAACCCAGCGACCCGGCACTTCCAATCGGAATGACCTGAGATCTTCCGTCTCCTTCAATGCCAGTGGCACCGCTCCTCCTTCAGGGGTCAGCATCGTGACCCGAGGAGCATATTGCTCCGAGGAGACCTGCTGCAGCCAAGGTTGACCAAGAGCCAGATTTCGGCCACCTCCATCTCTGAGGATCAGCCAGGGAAACGCTTCGTGAAGAAAGCAAACATAGGCCGGGGTGATGGGGAAGTTACTCCAGTCTCGATCCGCTCCGGTACCAAACACCAGCAGCACTCCACTCTCATATCCCTTCTGGACCAGAATCGGAGTCGATTCGAAGTCGTCCAGTGACATCAGGACATCCGATTCCGAAACCGGAGAGAGTGGTTTCCTGTGACCGTGAATCGCCACATCACCGAGGCCCGCTTCCGGGAAGCCGGATAAGTACTCCAGCACCGGATGATCGGGACTATCAATCTGCCAGTGGAAAAAGTTTTGACGTCGCCTGTCCTCGATCGCAGGCCCCGGCTCGTAGGGGAACCACCCCGAACCATCTCGCCATGCGTGGGTCGACCAACTCTCTGGAATCATTCGAGGGCCGGTGAATATCAGAACTCCACCACCACGCTTGAGAAAGCCCTCGACCTTCTCCGAAATTTCTTCACTCATCCGCGACAAATCAGCGAGCACCAGTACCCGGGCACTGGCGAGATCTGCGGAGTGGAACCGATCTTCTGGGATCACCTCGACCCTGTATGGAGAAAGGCGCACTCCGGTCGGCCCGACCTCATCATTCCCCAGCGCGGCGATCAGCCAGTCCGACTCGGATGATTCACTGACTGCGTCCCAGCCGCCGTCCACCACCAGTACATCGACCGCTTCCAGCACCTCGGCAGCAAAGAATCGGACGTCATCACGATCCAGATCATCACTTCTCAGTCGCACCTCGACCCTCGCCACACCAGGCAGCCTGAAGATGTGAGGGAATGAAATGGTTCGACCGTCACCACCCTCGACATCGATCATCCGGCTGCCCTGAACCTCTCCGTCGACCAGGAACTCGACCTCGATTCCAGGCACCATCTCGATTCCACGATTCTCGATGACTGCCTGAAATGCCACTGGGACATCGGAACTGATCAACCCAGAGGATGGGCGCAGTGATACCAGCGAGACATTTCGGGGATGATCAGGACCCACCGGATGCAAGATCAAATCAGCACCAGAGGCATCGAGTCTCTCCAGCGCCTCTCGTAATGCCGGTAGCTCAGTACCATCATCGGAGAGCCAGTCGGCTCGCTGGAAATCGGAATAGATGTGAAAGGACCACTTGCCGCCCTGCTCCTTGGAAAAGTTTGCGGCTTCCGAGATCAGGACTTCAGGTGCAAGTGCCAGCCAACCAGGGGCGAGTTGTTCGAGATCCCCCAGTATTCCTGCCGGCCCCGCTTCCCCGACCAGTTCTGGTAATGGGATCGGTGTTTCCGCCGGTGGCAATCCTCCGACCAGCATCGAAGTACGATCCCCGGCTGCCAGACCGAGCAGAAGTTGTCGCGCCTGATCCCGCGCGGTCTCCATCGTCGTCCGGCTGGTCTTTCGAGCCGCAGTACTCCCCGAGGCATCGATGATGACCGCTTCCTGGCGAACCTGCTTCCCGAGGAGGGGAAGAGCATTGGTGGTCAGCGAGGGACGAGCCATCGCCATCACGAACAGAAGTAATGCCAGAGTTCTCAGCAGCATCAGCAACCAGTTCTCGAGGCGGAGACGACGTTGATGACGCTTCATCGCCTTGAGCAGGAACTCCATCGCGGCCCACCGACGACGGCGATATCGCTGACGATTGATCAGGTAAATTACGATCGGGATCATTCCTAATGCAAGGAAGCCGAGCATGGCGGGGTGGATGAAGTTCATCGCTTACCACCCACCCTACGAACCAGTGCTTCTCTCAGAACCTGGTCAAATCCTTTGGAACAATCTGCTAACTGGTACTGGATTCCACTGTTTCTGAAATCCCTCCGTAATCGCTTCATGAAATCACGAATCTCAACCAGGTACGCTTCACGAACCGCATCCGGATCTGCCAGTTGTGCTGGCATATCCTCCAGTCCCTCGAACAAAGTCATCCTGTTAAATGGAAAGTTCAACTCGTCCGGGTCCATGATGTGAAGAACCAGAACATCATGGCCGGCATGCCGAAGTCTTCGTAGGCCATGGACCAGACGATCTTGATCATCGAAGAGATCGGACAACAAAACGATGAGGCAACGACGCTTCAACCGATCGGAGACTCGACCGAGAACTTCGCCGATATCAGTAGCATCTTGACCCGATTGTTGCGCCAGCACGCTGACCATATCCTGAAGATGACTACGACTCTGAGAGATGGGTGCTTCGGCCCGAATCTTGTCATCGAAGACCAGCGCCCCGACTGCATCTTGTTGCCCAAGAATCAGATAGGCGAGTGAAGCCGCGAGAGTCCTGGCATAATCCAGTTTCGTCATCGCTCCCGAACCGTAGGTCATCGACTCGCTGGCATCGAGCACCAGTTGGACCCTGAGATTGGTCTCCTCCTCGTACTGTTTGATGTAGAAGCGATCGGAACGCCCGAAGACCTTCCAGTCGATATGCCGGATATCGTCCCCGGGGACGTACTCCCGGTGCTCTGCAAACTCCACCGAAGATCCATGGAAGGGGCTTCGGTGCAGTCCTGTGATGGAGCCCTCGACGATCATCCGGGCACGGACGATCAAGCCCGAGACCTTGGCCAAAGAAGCCGGATCGAGAAGTCTCTGCGTCTCTTCAGACGACATGCGCCGCCGTTTCTTCGAGTAGTTTGCGAATGATGTCGTCGGAACTGACTCCCTCTGCTTCTGCTGCGAAGTTGGTCACGATCCGGTGACGAAGAACTGGCAAGGCGACCCTGCGGATGTCATCGCCGGTTACATGGGGACGGCCATTGAGGACAGCATTCGCCTTCGCGCCCAGAACCAGGTATTGGCCTGCGCGAGGTCCCGCTCCCCACTCGACATGACGACGGACGAAATCAGGAGCTTCTTCCGTTCGAACACGGGTCGCCCGAGTCAATCGCAAGGCATAGCGAATCAGATCATCCGCAATCGGGACGCCTCGAACCAACGCCTGTAACTCGAGGATTCGTTTTCCGTCCAGCACCGACTCCACTTCGGCATCTATTCCTCCTGTGGTGCGCTGCATGATTTCCAGTTCCTCCTCCGAGTTGGGATAATCAACGCTGATGTTGAACATGAATCTGTCCAGTTGCGCTTCGGGAAGAGGGTAGGTGCCTTCCTGCTCGATGGGGTTCTGAGTCGCAAGTACGAAAAAGGGTGGAGTAAGTGGATGGCGGTTACCGCCCACCGTGACTTGCTTCTCCTGCATCGCCTCGAGAAGTGCAGCCTGAGTCTTCGGCGGTGTCCGGTTGATTTCGTCTGCCAGTACAACGTTGGCAAAAATTGGACCTGGCACGAATCGGAACACCCGGTCTCCCGTTTCCGAATCAGACTGGATCACCTCGGTGCCAGTGATATCACTCGGCATCAGATCCGGAGTGAACTGGATCCTGTTGAAGGTGAGAGAGAGTGCCCGAGCCAGTGTGCTGATGAGAAGTGTCTTTGCGAGACCCGGAACCCCGACCAGCAAGCAGTGACCGCCGGATAGTAATGACAGCAGCAACTGATCGATGACCTCTTCCTGGCCGACGATGACTTTTCCCAGTTGCCGACGCAATTCATCGACGGCCTGCTGAATCTGAGCGATGGTGTCTTCGCCCACATCTGCAGCTGCATCCGGGGACGATGGGGTGCTGGGAAGGGCCCGCTCGCCAGAATCTTCTCCCGGGTCGATGCCCTCATCTGGACGTTCATCTGCGCTGATCATGTACTTTCCTCGTTCCTGGGTCTGGCCAGACGGCGGCTCTCCTCGCCTGGGCAATACCTGCAAGATGGTTCCGGGGGGCAATTAATGACACCCCAGGTGGATGGGTCCTCTGGTCCGTGGAAGATAAAGGGTACCGATTCCCGAGGAAACCTACCGTGATGACGGAATTGGCTCCCAACTACTACTCTCGCTCCCACTCGACTCTCCTGCCCGGGTCTCGTTGACTTGGATCCTGCCACCCCTAAACTCTGTCCACTGCCCCTTCCAACGAAATGTCGCCACGGGGTGGTTCCGTCGGATTGTCCGACCGGGAACCTCCCGATCGGCCTGTTTTCCTGCCGGAAGAGCGACCTCGAAAGAGTTCCTGCCAAAAGCAGGAAAAGACGAGGGGGTCTCATGACCGACGGAATGAACGCTCGGGAGCTGTTCCAGTCTCACAACAGCCTCACCTATGACGACATCATCATCTTGCCCGGATATATCGATTTCGGCGCTCAGGATGTGCAACTTCAGACCAAGATCACCCGTGAAATAGAGCTCGCGGCCCCGCTCTGTTCTTCACCGATGGACACCGTTACGGAAACAGAGATGGCCGTAAACCTGGCCTTGCTCGGGGGCATTGGTTTCATTCATTACAACAATACCATCGAGCAACAATCTCGCATGGTCCGCCGGGTGAAGAGATTCGAGAACGGATTCATCACCGAACCGGTCGTTCTCAGCCCCGCCCACAGCATCCACGATGTGGACGAGATTCGCTCCAAGAATGGTTTCTCAGGAATTCCCATCACCGAAGATGGAACGCTGAATACCAAGTTGGTGGGAATCGTCACCAATCGGGATGTCGATTTCGAGCAGGATCGGTCGACATTGCTGCGCGAAGTGATGACCACCAACCTGATCACCGCCCCCAAGGGAGTGACTCTCAGAGATGCAAACCAGATGTTGCGCGAGTCGAAGCGAGGAAAATTACCGATCATCGACGAAAATGGTCATCTCGCCGCTCTCGTTTCCCGCACCGACATCATGAAGAACCGAGAGTTTCCCGATGCCTCGAAGAGTGTCGATAAGCAATTGATGGTCGGAGCCGCTCTGTCCACCCGCCCCGAGGATCGTGAGCGGCTGGAGGCGCTGGTCGAGGCCGGTGTTGACGTCGTTGTGATCGATAGCGCCCAGGGCCACTCGGTCTATCAGATCGAGATGCTGAGGTATATCAAAGAGACCTACTCCGACCTCCAGGTGATCGCCGGCAACGTGGTCACTCAGAACCAGTGCGCAGCACTGATCCAGGCGGGAGCTGACGGAATCCGCGTAGGAATGGGACCAGGCTCCATCTGCACCACTCAGGAAACGATGGCGGTCGGCCGCGGTCAGGCGGCTGCGGTCTATCACTGCTCACAACACTGCAGGGAACAGGGTGTTCCGGTGATCGCCGACGGCGGAATTCGCGATATCGGACATATCGTCAAGGCGTTATCGATGGGCGCCTCCGCAGTGATGATGGGATTGATGTTTTCAGGATCCTCGGAAACTCCCGGTGAGTACTTCTACCAGAATGGCGTACGCCTCAAACGATACCGTGGAATGGCCTCGATCGAGGCGATGGATGTCGGTGGTGGAAAGAGATACTTCGCCGAAGATGAACCGGTTCGAGTCGCTCAAGGCGTCTCCGGCATGGTGATGGACAAGGGCTCGATCCGGAACCTGGTGCCTTACCTGTGTCAGGGCTTGAAGCACGCGTTCCAGGATATCGGGGTCAAGAACCTCGAGACACTGCACACGATCCTCAACAGTGGCGATCTGTGCTTTGAAACCAGAACTCAATCCGCTCAGCAAGAGGGTGGAGTTCATGACATGTATTCCTACGAAAAGCCTGCACTCGGCACCCGAGAGCGTGTCGAGTAACCACGAGATCCGAGAGGAGGCCAGGTGGCCTCGGAAATCAGCAACCAATTCTGTGCGATACTCGATTTTGGATCGCAGTACAGCCAGTTGATCGCCCGGCGGGTTCGCGAGAATCGCGTCTACTGCGAGATCCTTCCTTGCACCACTACTGCAGAGGACCTGAAGGCACTCGGGGTTCAGGGAGTCATCCTCAGTGGTGGCCCTTGTGGGGTCTACGATGATGATGCGCCGACCTTTGACGCCGCCATCCTCGAACTGGATTGCCCGGTGCTGGGAATCTGCTACGGCATGCAGGTGGCATGCCAGGCATCCGGTGGACAGGTCACTCCGTCCCAGGATCGAGAGTACGGCGACACCACCATCTTCCTCAACGAGCCTGACAACCCCATCTTTCACGGCTGTGACGAGCGAATGCAGGTCTGGATGAGCCATGGAGATCGGGTCAACGAGATCTCTTCCGAGTTGGTCCCGATCGCCCACACCGAGAACACTCCTCTGGCAGCGGTTTACGACCCAACTCATCAATTCTGGGGACTGCAATTCCATCCCGAAGTGACCCACACCCGTGATGAAGGAAAAATCCTCAATAACTTCCTCTACCGCATTTGCCGCTTTTCTGGTGACTGGGAAATCCAGGACTATGTATCCAGAGCGGTCGAGGAGATCCGCGAGAAGGTGGGCACCGACAAGGTGATCTGCGCACTCTCGGGAGGGGTCGACTCCTCGGTGGTTGCCATGTTGATTCACAAGGCGATCGGCGATCAGTTGACTTGCTTCTTCATCGACAATGGCGTTCTCCGCCAGGGTGAAGCGGAGCAGGTTTGCGAGGTATTCGGAAATCAGTTCGGACTCGACTTCCGCTTCATCGATGCGAGCGATCGATTTCTCGAGCGACTCTCAGGAGTTACCGATCCGGAGGAGAAACGAAAGAAAATTGGTCACCAGTTCATCGAAGAATTCCGTGAGGCGGCGAAGAAGTTCAAGGACGCTCGATTCCTCGCCCAGGGGACTCTCTACCCCGACGTGATCGAAAGCGTCAGCCCTTTCGAAGGTCCGTCCGCTACCATCAAGAGCCACCACAATGTCGGCGGATTGCCCGACGATCTCGACTTCGAGTTGATTGAACCACTGCGATTCCTGTTCAAGGATGAGGCCAGGGTGATCGGTAAGGAAGTGGGCCTGCCCGATGAGATCATCCAGCGCCAACCATTTCCCGGACCAGGACTGGCGATCCGTATCGTCGGAGAGGTCACCCGGGATCGCCTGGAGATTCTTCGAGCTGCAGATGCCATCGTCCAGGAGGAGTTAAGTGGCTGGAGTCGATTCCGTGATATCTGGCAGGGATTCGCAGTGCTCTTGCCGGTCCGATCGGTGGGAGTGCAAGGGGATCAGCGCACCTACGATTGCACTGCTGCCCTGAGAATCGTTGAATCTACCGATGGCATGACCGCCAACTGGATGCTTCCACCGCAGGAGGTGCTCGCACGAATTTCAAACCGCATCTGCAACGAGGTGCAAGGAATCAATAGAGTAGTTCTCGACATCTCCAGCAAGCCTCCATCGACCATCGAATGGGAGTGAAATATTTCATTGTCAATATTTGGAATACTCACAGTCCTCCTCGTCATTATTTTGGTGATCGGGATCATCATGATCCTATCAGGCGGAGGTAATGATCGTGACGGATTGGATTGATTCCATGACCGCACTTTCTCAGGGCTCTCTTGAGGGCACTGGTTTAAAGATCGCCATCGTCGTTTCACGATTCAGTGGAGAACCATGTCAACGGTTGCTCGATGGAGCTCTCGAGCGGTTGATAGAACTCGGCACCTCCCGGCAAGACATCGATGTGACCTCCGTTCCCGGTGCGTTCGAGATTCCCATCGTCGCAACGGAACTGAGCAGAGGCCGCCCCAGGAAATACGATGCAATCATCACGCTGGGTTGCGTCATCCGTGGCGAAACCCCTCACTTCGATTTCGTTGCTGGTCCCTGCGCAGAGGCGCTGATGAAACTACAGAGTTGTGAAAGTCCCTCGACTTCTCTCCAGCAACCTCCCATCATCTTTGGAGTCTTGACCACCGATGATCGGGCGCAGGCGCTGGCTCGCAGTGGTGGCGATCGGGGACACAAGGGCAGAGATTGTGCTGAATCCGCCATCGAAATGGCTCAGTTGCTCAAAAAGATCCGGAGTTCAAAGTAATGACCAGTAGTACCGGCCCAAGACGTAAAGCCAGAGAGCTGGCACTCCAGTGCCTTCACCAGTGGGACCAGCAGGGTCATGAGGCTTCTCTCGAGATCGTCGAAGAAGTGATGGACAGCCTCGGTGCCGAGGAAGAAATTCGTCCTCATGCTCGTATCATCCTGGCGGCATACTGGGAGCGACCTGCCGAAATCGACGAGTGGATCGATTCGGCCAGTGAAAACTGGCGAATGAGCCGCATGGCAGTGATCGATCGCAATGTACTGCGAATCGCAGCAACAGAACTTCGCTGGATTGAAGATGTTCCGGCACGCGTTGCCATCGATGAAGCGATTGAAATCGTTCGAAGATTTTCGACCGAGAATTCAACTTCCTTCGTTAATGGCATCCTGGACAAATTACTGAAGGAATCGGAGAAATCTGATGATCCTAGGTAAGCTGTTCGGGAATAAAGAATCGAACGACACACCCGAGGAAGAGAAGCTGGGGGCCTTCGCTCGACTTCGCCGAGGACTGGGGAAAACCAGAGCAGCTCTCGCTTCCGTTTTCTCACTCGGCCGCAAACTCGATGCAGACTTGCTCGAGGAGGTCGAAACCATCTTGATCCAATCAGATTTCGGCCCCACGGTGGCGATGGAACTTTGCGATGATCTTGAGGCTGCGTATTCCGACCGTGAATTTTCTCCGGATGAAGTGGTTCCATTCCTCAAGGAAAAACTGCGCGACCGACTGGGAGCCGGTCATTCCATCTCCTGGGCCGAACAGGGCACCACGGTGATCGTGGTTGCGGGGGTCAATGGAGTCGGAAAAACCACCTCCATCGCCAAGCTGGCTCACCAGTGGAGGTCCGAAGGCAAGAGCGTGATACTGGCAGCGGGAGATACATTCCGTGCCGCCGCCATCGAGCAACTCGGTATCTGGAGTGAACGACTCGGGGTCGAGATGATTCGTGGGAAAGCCGGTGGCGATCCCGCTGCAGTGGTCTTCGATGCGGTCCATGCCGCCAAGGAGAAGCAGGTAGATGTACTGCTGATCGATACCGCTGGCCGCCTCCACACCGAGAAACCCCTGATGGATCAACTGGGCAAGATTGGCCGGGTGATCGGTAAGCAACTGGAGGGAGCCCCACACGAGGTTCTCCAGGTGCTCGATGCCACCACCGGCCAGAATGCCATCCTGCAAGCCAAGGCATTCCACGAGGTGATGCCGGTCACAGGACTGGTATTGACCAAACTCGATGGAACGGCACGTGGAGGAGTGATCTTTCCGATCATGAAAGAGATGGGACTTCCGGTGAAGTACATCGGTGTAGGAGAAGGAATCGAAGACTTGCAGTCCTTTGATCCCGATCGTTTCATCGATGCACTCTTCGACTAGGGCTGCCGATCAGCGGAGCCCCTTCTCACCAGTTCGTCGATTCCATCTCCATCCAGATCCGCCAACCCCTCCTCCGGAACACCCACGATCACTTGGTCGAGTTGGCCATCTCCATCTTCATCACCGCCACCTCCAGCCATCGAGTGCCACTTCTCTCCGGGAGCGAGTGGCCTCAACGGCGGCCCCTGGGCGGGATACACCACCGCATGGTATCCCCCCTGCTGCCGCTTCGGTTGTTGTGCCAGGACTCGATCCCCGTTACTGACTCGCCCGACTGCCAGGGGGAGATGCCCCGCCAGAAGTCCTGGGAAAGGTCCCGTCGATTTTTCCAGTAGTGCTCCCGATCCAAAATCCAGTACCAGAAGTCCTGAACCTTCGGTGGGTCGACCGACACCCAGTAACACCATCTCATCCCTACCGTCGCCATCGATATCGAACAGATGCACTCGAACTCGCCCCGCTGGAGCCAACCCACGAATGGTCGGCGCCGCCAGGTGTGGCTTCCCCTGTGGATCGACGCAGCAGACCTCCAGGTCGTTTGGTCCCGCATCCACATCATTGCCATACAAGCTGTAAATTCCATCGAGATCGAGGTCACAGGGAGCGGAGCCCGCTTCAGGATGAATCGGATGCATCACCGAGCGCTTCACCGGTACATGGCCGAGCCCGAGAATGTGGCCTGCTTCATGCATGATCAGTTTCCCGAGCTGCGGTTCGATGCGACTGACCACCCTCAATCCGCTGCCTACTGGAGTGGGTTTCGTTGGAGATTTCTCGAGTGTCCAGTCCAGCTGGGTATTGAGATGAATCGACCACTCAGAGGCGTCACCAGACTCCGGAGCAGCCGCGATATGGGCGATCAATTCGGTTGAGATGCCAAAGGAAACACAGGAGTGCCCATGATTTCCTTCTCTCCAGCCGATGGTCAAGGTGACCGGCTCCCCTTCTTTCGCTCTTCGAAAGGAACAGGTTCCTGGAAGATCCCACTTTGCCAGAGCCGACTCGATCACCTGTTCAGCCTTGCTCGGATCAACAGGGCAACTCGTGGGATCCATGCGCCAGATGATTCCATCCACACCGACCATGCGGTGCAGGATGGAAAATCGGAAAGGAAGGGCATCGCCCCCGTATCCGTACTGTTCCGGCTGGGAGTGCTGTCCAAGTTGACAGGCGCCCAGCAGCAGTGGTAACAGCAGTAGGGAGGCGAGATTCCCCTTCACCGCTGTAGCGCCCCACCGCGAAAATTCACGCCCCAGTGACCACCACGGTAGTTTCGACGACAACACCAAATTCGAATCTCCCCTCTCGCTGGGCCCAGCCAAGTTCTTCCGATTCCGTGACCGAAGCCGACTCCCTGTGACAGATGGAAAACCGCCCGCTGCCCCGGCGCAAGGCACAGGTCAGCGGGCGGTCGATTTTCTGATGAATCCAGTAATTCTAGAGGTCAGAGAGGAACAGCAACAAAGCCGCCTGATCTTCTGCCCCGAGGGCCTGATAGGCATCTGTTATCTGAATCGCCTCATCCTGGTGAAGCAAGATCGCATCCTCGAGGGTGGTGGCTCTTCCATCGTGAAGATACGGGGCCGTGACCCGAACTCCCCACAATGGCGGAGTCTTGTAATAGCCGACGCCAGCGGGAGTGCCCAGATCGGCCGTACCTCGGAAATCATCCGGATAGATGTCGTGCAGAAGTAGGTCGGAGTAGAGCGGAACTGGTCCATCCGAACCTTGCAAGGTAGGGATATGACAAATTGCACAGCCGACCGAGTTGAACAAACTCTCTCCGACAAGAACCTGTGGATCCTGGTTTCCTCCCCGAGGAGGTGGAGCCAGGTGGAGGGCAAAGAACAACATATCGGCGAAATCCTCGGGAAGGATCTCGGGATCTGCGACAGGGTCGGCATCGGTAATCATGCCAAATCCACGACCATCGACAGGCACCGTGATTCCGGTCTCGCCGCCCAGAGCGTCTCTCAGGAAATCATACAGGGTCGGAATTTGAGACTTCCAGCCGAGCTTTCCCACCTCCAGGAATCCGCCGACATCGATCATTCGAGCGACACCTCGGCAGCCATCTCCATTCAAATCGTTGGGATCCTCGTTCGAGAGGATTTCGCTATCTGAAATCGTTTCGATCAACCCCAACCCGAGAGTGTTGGGAGTCTGACGCTGCTCGAAAACATCCGCTTGAGGATTGGACTCCTCGCGGCCCGGTGTATCGGGGCGCCGCAGTTTACTGGCCACCTGTCCTCCAGGAAGATCCTGGAACGGACCATTGCCGTCATTGTCCAGCCCGAAACGCATCACATTCACATCGAGTCCACCAGCACCGCCGATGATCGGCTTCTGGTGGCAAGACCGACATGAATCCGCATTCAGATCGGGAGTGCCCAGACCTTCCGCCTGAGTCCAATCGCGATCGAAAACCTTGCGGCCGCGAATCCACTGCTCCAGTTCATTGGCATCGAGTACCCGATCGGGACCGCCCATCGCACCTACCGGTGGAACGGGAGTGTCGTCATCGATGATCTCGGCATTGACGCCACTGATCACCAGCAAGGTCGAGAACAAGACCAGAAGACCAGTGTTCAAACATGTTGTTTTATTCATCAGATCGCCTCCAGGAAACGGATCACAGCTTCTTGATCGGAAGGAATCAGAGCATCGTAGGCGTCTCTCGACTGCTGTCCTTCTCCTCCATGCATCAGGATGGCATCTCGCATGGTGTCTGCCCTACCATCATGTAGCCATGGGCCATGGAGTCGCACTCCCCACAATGGTTGAGTTCGAAACTCATCGACGGTGATGAGTGGGGTAATCACACTGAACTGTGGCATTCCCATCGAAATCCCATCCGCCAGTTCTGGCCCCATGTCGTGAAGCAACAGGTCCGTGTAGGCGTTGACCGGTCCCACCGAGGACTCCAGATCAGGAATGTGGCAGGCGGCGCAATTCATCTGGAAGAACAAGGTCTCTCCCAGTATCTCCTCACTCCCCATCGGCTTGCGGGGTGCGGGAGCAAGAAACTTGCTGAAGATAACGATGTCTCCCAGATCCACGGATGGCATCTCGGGGTCCGCAACGGCATCGTCGTCGGTGGTCGGATCATCGGGTCCTGCACCGACCTGCATCATGGCGGCGCTGACGATTCCACCACTCCCCTGGAATGGATCGGTGGTGATTCCCATCTGATTGTTCAGGGCACCACGCAGAAACGCCTCGAGGAAGTTGGCCTGTAATTTGAATCCAAATCTGCCAATGTTTCCCATGGCATCGGTATTGTAGCGACCACTGATGCCATCTCCGTTGGAATCATCTGGATCCGCATTGGAGACGATTTCACCATTTGAGATCAATTCAAAGAGACCCACACCGAACTGCGGAGGCGCATTTCTCTGCGCCACCGTGACCTGAAGTCCGCCCACCTGAGATGACTCAGGAATCGAGGGTCTGCCACCACTGCCCGCACCGGGGACGGTGTAGGAGGGCATCACGATGCTGGGAACATCCGCAGGATCCCAGATGGGACCCTGAGACCCGGGTGCGCCGACTGCTGCGAAGAAAAAGTTCCGGTAGATCGGAGAAGAACCACCGGCTACCGGGGTGCTGTGACAGGCCACGCAACTGATCGCATTGTAGTAAGGCCCGAGTCCCTCTTCGGGAGAGAACTCCTTGTGCATCAGATCTCGGCCACGAAGAAATGAATCGAAGGTCTCCTGATCGAGCCCCTGAAGAGCACCTCCGAGAGAGCAATCTGCGTAGGATTCACATTCGAGATTATCGGCGACTGGATCCGGTCCACATTCGGCGAACGGTTCTGCCGGAGCGGCTCCATTCAGGAACAGGTAGTTGAATCCACTGACGGCATCCGCAAGGTTGACCATACCGTCATCGTCGTAGTCATAGGCATCTACACAGTAGCCGACTCCACCTGAAAACATGTACTGCAACATCGTGACGCCATCGGCGAGATCAAAGGAACCGTCCTCATTCACATCTCCACGCTTGAAGTCTGCAGCATGGAGTTGCCCCACGCCCAGAACTGCCAGCAGCAGAAACAAGGGAACAATCACTTTCACGGCAAAACCTCCTCTTGCTTTCGATTTCCACGAGACCGGCTGCAATGGAACAAACAGACTGCTCAAGAAGATATATGGCGACATTCAGAGTGTCATGAACCGCTGAATACTGACCTTGCTATCGCCTGAGTTTCTCGTCGATGGCGAGAACGCTCGCTCTGGCCCCAACTCAACATGGTAAATACGAACAATCGGGGAATTTCGATTCTACCCTTCAACGCACCCAGTTCAACACCATGGATCTGGATCAATTACCCTCGAAGCGATCCAATAGGACTCCATCAGGACCGATTCGTCGGAGACTACGCTCCTGCTAGAATCGCCCAGATTCCCCTCTCACAGCTTCACTGATACGGCGGCAAATTAGCGACTAATCCACAGGATTACCCTGCAGGATGAAGGTGAGGGCCAGAAGAGCGCTGAGTATTGCGACGATCGGTCGCAACAGCCGCTCTCCTCCTTTCAGGGCAAATTTCCCGCCCAGATACGCCCCGAGTCCGTAGGAAGGGATCAGCACAATCGCCACGGCCAATTCAAACTTGCCGTGGCTCAGGTACAAGAGGCCCGATGCTACCGACATCGCCACCACCCACCACACCTTCCAGCGCACCGCTTCGATCACCGAGAGTCGCATCGAAGTGGTCAACAACAAGACGATCAAGGCTCCGACTCCGGCTCCGATGAACCCACCGTAAAACCCACAGATCAGGCAGCCGATGTAGAATTTGATTCCGGGAGTGGCGATCGGGGAATCGGTCAGTGGCGGATCTGGCCGCGGCAACAGGAATGCCCCGACCGCCACCAACAACAACCCACCCATCACCTGGCGGAACATACTCTTGTCGAGGTGCTCGATCTCGACCGCTGCCAGCGCCCCGAGGATCGCAGCCCCTCCCACCAGCATCAGAGGGCGCCAGCCGATGGTGGGCGATTCCTGCGGTTTCGAGCCTCTGGAGCGTTGCAGCCCACGATTCATCGTCCATCCGGCGACCAGCGCCTGAAAGGCCACGCAGATCCGGTTGGTGCCATTGGCCACCAGCGGGTCGATCCCCAGCGACACCAGTAGCGGTAGTACCAGCAGCGTCCCCCCACCCACCAGGGTATTGAGGGTTCCAGCCACGACTCCCACCACTGCGATGATCGCCCAGTCCAGTATCGCCCAGTCCAGTATCGCCCAGTCCAATTCCAACTTGCGACCACCCTTCTGGAGCCACTTTCGCACGAGAGTTGCGATCAATACAGCAGGGTTGGCTTGATTCCCGAAGCCGATCCCACGATCCTCTCATCCTGTCAGGAGCCACCAGTAGCGACTCCACCCGACGGGAGGAACCGGATGAATCCAGTAGTGAACGATTTCTCGATCCGCATTGCTACCCCGAACGGTACCGGGAGCCAGACTTCTAACATCGTGATTCAGCGAGCGCTGATTCAGATGGGGCTGATCGCCAGCGCCAAGAATCTGTTCCCATCCAACATCGCAGGACTCCCGACATGGTTTCAGATTCGTGTCAGTCCTGGCGGCTGGCAAACGATGAACCCTCAGTGGCAGGTTTTACTGCCCCTCAATCAAGCCACCATCGGTCGCGATCTTCGGGAGAGTGTGCCGAACACCGTGGTCATCGAAAACAGTGACTGGAAAACCGCCGACAGCGAGTTCGAAGGACTCTGCCGCTACGCGGTCCCCTTCGATCAACTGGCCCGAAAGATCAGCAATGCGAAGTTACGGCCTCGCCTCAAGAACTTGATCTATGTCGGAGTCGTCGCCCAGTTGTTCGACATTCCGATGGAGATGATTCGAGGAGCCTTACAAACCGTCTTCCCCGGCAAAGAAGCAGTGGTCGACCTGAATATCGAAGCAGCGCAGATCGGCTTTGATTTCGCTGCAGAGAGTCTGACCAAGCAAGATCCGTGGAAGTTTGCTGCTGCCGACCAAGTCGGGGATCAGATTCTTCTCGACGGAAATGAGGCTGCCGCACTGGGTGCCATCTGGGGCGGTGTCTCGGTGGTCGCCTGGTATCCCATCACTCCCGCTTCATCCCTGGCGGAAGCGGTCGAGAAACACATCGGTCGCTGCCGCGACTCAGACCCGGATGGGCGCAACAGGTTCGTGGTGATTCAAGCGGAAGATGAACTGGCGGCCATCGGGATGGCACTGGGAGCCGGTTGGGCTGGAGTTCGATCGATGACCTCGACCAGTGGACCCGGAATCTCCCTGATGGCGGAAAACCTGGGCCTCGGCTACTTCGCCGAGATCCCGACAGTGGTCTACGACATCCAGCGGGTCGGACCTTCCACTGGACTTCCGACCAGGACCCAGCAAAGCGATATACTGCAGGTGGCTTTTCACTCTCACGGCGATACTCGCTTCCCGTTCCTGCTACCCGCCTCTCCTATCGAGTCGTTTCAGTTCTCCTGCCAGGCCTATGATCTCGCAGAGAAGTATCAGATTCCGGTGATCTTCCTGTCCGATCTGGATCTCGGAATGAACAGTTGGATGTCGGATCCGCTTCCCGAGCCAGAGAATGACATCCATCGTGGCAAGATCGCCACAGATGAAGTGATCGCTCGACTGGATGACTGGGGTCGCTACAAAGATGTGGATGGGGATGGAATCCCTTATCGAACCATTCCCGGTATCACCCTTCACCCTGACGCCGCTCACCTGACTCGAGGGTCAGGTCATGACGAAAACGCCGAGTACAGCGAGTCCCCCGAGGTTTACGAAAAAAACCTCGACCGACTGGCGAGAAAAATCGATGGCATGGTGGTCGATCTCCCCGCTCCCATCGTACAGCTCGAAGAGACCACACTGGGTGTCATCGCATACGGAACCACCGACATGGCGATGAGAGAAGCTCTCGAATCGTTGGAACAAAAGCCCTCATACCTGCGCCTTCGCTCCTTCCCGTTCCATGACGAGGTGGAGTCCTTCATCGAAGATCACGAACAAATCCTGGTGATCGAACAGAATCAGCAGGGGCAGATGGCTCAATTACTACGAATGCACTTTCCTCAACTTGCCGCTCGAATTCGATCCGCAACCTACTTTGGCGGCTTGCCGCTCTCCGCAGGTTTCGTCAAGGATTCGATCGAACAGCCGCGCAGAGTGGAGGCCTGATGAGCGAAGAACCGAAGAAACCAGCGACCAATGCGCTCGGTCTCGCCAAATCTGATTACAAGGGCGGGCCGTCGACGATGTGCAAGGGGTGCGGTCACGACAGAATCTCGGAAGCGGTGATCCAGGCCTCTTACGACCTGGGGATCGATGCCAGGAACATCCTCAAGATGAGTGGCATCGGCTGCAGTTCCAAGACGCCGGCGTATTTCCTCGGCAATGCGATGGGTCTCAACTCGACTCACGGCCGGATGCCCAGTTTCTCCACCGGTGCGCATGTGGCGAACACCACCATGTCTCCCATCGGAGTCAGTGGCGATGGCGATTCCGCCAGCATCGGAATGGGTCAATTCGTTCACATCATCCGCCGCAACCCCAGGATGGTCTACATCATCGAAAACAATGGGGTGTATGGCCTGACCAAGGGACAGTTCTCTGCCACTGCGGATCGCAGAAGTCCCTCGAAGCGTGGAGCATTTCCTCGTGAAGCTTCCATCGACCTGTGCGGACTGGCGCTGGAACTGGGTGCCACCTTCATCGCGCGCTCCTTCAGCGGCGACAAGAAACAACTGGTCCCCTTGCTGAAAGCGGCTCTCTCCTTTGACGGGCTCGCCTTTCTCGATGTGATCTCGCCTTGCGTGACCTTCAACAACCACGAGAACTCGACCAAGTCCTATACGCATCAAAAGGAGATGGGTGTCACTTTTCACGACCCCCACTATGTCAGCCCGCAAGAGCAGATCGACATCGAGTACTCCGATGGAGAACTGCAAGAGGTCACTCTCCACGATGGTTCAAAGTTACTGCTGAGGAAATTGGAGCGCGATTTCGACCCGACCGATCGAAATGCTTCCTTTGCCGCTCTCCAGGAGACCCGCAACAAGGGGGAAGTCCTGACCGGCCTGATTCACATCGACATGAAAGCGGAGTCACTGGCGGCCAATGCAAAGATGACCCGAGAGCCTCTGGCGACCCTGATGCAGGGGGATCTTCGACCCGCTGCGGGTGTTCTCGACCGGATCAACGGGGGATTCAAGATCTGAGCGTTCGGCTGGAGGATGGCTCCAGAGATCGCACTGCCTACTGGTAGATCAGCCCACCACGCGGAGATCGGTGACCATCATCCCCGGGAGTTTTACACCTCCAAGATGTCGTTTCGAATAGGTATGCAGTTCAGGTAAGACCTCGGTTCTCGACCCCAGATCCACCAGGCCATCTCCGAGCAATCGAATCAGCGAATCATCGATCCGCACGGTACCGATCGGAGCCACCGGCTTCCCATCTTTGACCCTCAACGCAACCCAGCGCGTGACTCCCGTGACACGAGCGCCCTCGCGAGCGGAGAGGTTGGTGTAATGAACATGCGACAACCAGATCCCGTCTCCCAGTTGTTCGAAAGACTGATCGGGATCGATCGAACCGGGGGCCATTTCGAGACCGACAGGCATCTCTCCCCCTGCCGCCCCATTGTGCTCGTAACCAAACTCCTTGGCAGTCCTTGGGCTGGTCAGTTTCTCGAGACCGACTCCAGCGGAGACCAACTCCACCGGAGCGGGTATGCCATGACCCGAATCATGAAACAGAGGCGCACCCACTGCTGACGGATGATCGCGCAACACCACCCGCGAATCGAGTTTGGTCCCGTCGTACAAGCATGCCAGTGGACTGGAACCTGTTTTCACCGCTCGTGCGGAGAAACCGCCACCCCACAACACCGGCTGGAACAGATCCCGCACCGCTGCCGGTTCAAGCCAAGCACGATAAGTTCCCACCGGGACGGTCTCGATCGGGCGAGCGAGGATTTCAGCCATCGCATGAGCCTGTTCTCTGCGCCTCAGAGCGGAGTTGGGCTCCCAGCTCTCGGCTGCCCAGACCCAACGAGTCGCTCCTCCACCCAGTAGATGCATCGAACCATCGATCACCGTTCGAGGAGCTTCGAACCAGCGTCTCAATCCTCCACTGGTCGCAGCAGCACGGTACATCGTCCCCGTCATGGCGATGCCACAGGTTTCCAGACCCTCCAGCTGCCCCGCCAAGGCATCGGTCAACTCATCCGGTTCGGGGATCACTCCATCGCCACGATACTCTTCCCGAACCGGTGACGGCAAATCGGGAAGATGCGGATCCTCGGGTAGATCATCCACCGCACTCGAAAGCGCAGAGATCGAACTTTTCAGTGGCGCACGATCATTCTGCAATGAACCCGTAAGCATCAACTGGGAGCAAACTTCCTTGCCTCCCTTTCTCAGGGAGATGGAAAGATCCCGCTGTTCGATCGATCCACACTGCCGAACTCGCCCCGAGGAGATCCTTGAGAATCCTGTCTCCTCTGCAGAGAGGCTGAGGGTCAATTCTTCTCCCTCACCGCGCAGCGCATCCGCATAGTCTGCAAGATCATGAAACCACGACTGCATCTAACCCTCCCGACCAAAAACTTCGAGCCCCCGAAAACGACATGCAGGCATCGCGTGCCCAACAAAGACCATCTGGTTCGGTTCACCCTTGCCACAGTTGGGAGTCCCTCGGACCTTCCAGGTCGCCGCATCACCGACGGCATCGAGAGAATTCCAGAAGGGGACAGTGGTACTGCGATAACCCGCATCCTTCACCCGCCCCTGCAATTCACCATTTTCGATCAGGCGTGCATCTTCCACTCCAAACTGAAACTTCCAGCGATGATCGTCGATCGACCATGAGGAATTTACATCGAGCCAGATCCCTTTCTCGACCCCTCCGATCAGTTGCTGCAGGGTGGAGTCTCCCGGTTCGACGTTGAGGTTCGCCATCCGGTCGATCGGGGGGCGGTTCCACGAGCAAGCTCGAGAGACCGCGATGGCATCATCTTTTCGATCGAGCCTCTGAGCACTGAGGGCTCCGCCGATCCCCCTGACCAGCAATCCATCCTTGATCAGGGGCGTTTTTCGTGCCGCTAACCCCTCATCATCGAACCCCGCACTACAAACTTCCCCCTCGATGGTCGGATCGATGACCACGTTGAGGATTTCTGGTCCCCAGCGAAGCGATCCCAGATCCTCGATTTTGACGAAGCTGGTTCCTGCATAATTTCGTTCGTCACCGAGAATTCGATCCAGTTCCAGCGCATGGCCGATCGACTCGTGAACCTGGAGAACCATCTGCTCCGGGCCGATCACCGCATCCATGACAGCGGTCGGACAGATCGGCGCCAGCAAGGTCTCGATGGCGTTGCTACCGATAGTCTGCGGCAGATCATCGAAGCCGCACCGATCGAGAACTTCGATTCCCCCCAGTTGGGCATCACTGCGCCCACCATTGGTTCGCGACTGTACATCCTGGCCATCAGAAGCGACCGCCTGGAGCCAGGGAATCACCCGATCATGAGATTGAACGATCCGAACATCATCCGTGGTGACGATGGTGGTCTCGGTCCGAACTCTCCTCACCGAAGCGGTCCGCTGAACGATTCGGTCATCGGTACGCAGCCCCTGACATGCAGACCGCACCCGATCGATGATCTGACGCTTCGAGACCCCTGACCAGGGCTGCTCGATGGAGTGGCTCCATTCGCCCGATACTTCTGGTTTCGGAGCGGTGGAGAAGTCGATCACTCCTCTCGATCCACAGGCGCGAGCCCAGCGCTGAGCGACCCTCGCCGCCTGATAAAGTCCTCCGAGAGACAGATCGCTGGTCGCCGCTAGCCCCATTCCCTCACCTTCGATCACTGTAACCATCGCACCGTGATCCTCGGAAACTGACGGTGGAAGCAGCACATCATCACGAACCGTGAAAGACTCCGTCACGCTCCGCACCATCCTGAGGCTACACCATGTCCCTCGCGGGGTGATGTTGCCGAGGAGTTGTGCTGGATCACTGATCTGTTCCTCGCTCATCGAATTCTCTCCATCTCATCGGGCAATCTGGGGCCTTCGGGATCTCGCACCGGGATCCCGCCACGCAATACAGTCACCTCCACACCCTCTTCCGCTGCGAGACCGTGGATCACCAGGTCCGCTCGATGATCCGATCGGATCGCACCGCGCCTCGGGAGCCCTAGATCGGTAGCCGCATTGGCTGCGCCCAGCGCTGCAGTCAAGGATGGGTCCCACCCGAGCCGCTTCGAGGTTTTTGTGAGTGCTTCCGGTAACAGGGTCACGCTTCCTGCCAGAGTTCCATTCTCTAGAGTCGCTCTCGAGCCATCGGAACAAACCTCTTGCCCACAAAAACTCCCCGATGCGATGCCCATTCCCGCCAGTGGCATCGCATCACTGACAGCGATCAGACCCGCTGTCCCCTTCATTCGCAGTGCCATCCTCACCATGTCATCATCGAGATGATGCCCATCGAGGATCACCTCGCAGCGAACTCTCTCATCGAGGAGCAAGGCGGTCACTGCCCCGGGGTCCCGGTGATGGATCGAAGGCATGGCGTTGCACAGATGTGTACATCTCCGTGCTCCGGCATCGATGGCCGCAGCGGTCTGCTGTGCGGTGGCACAGGTATGGCCGATCGATCCACGGACTCCGACCGTTGCAAACTTACGCTGAACTTCCATCGGAACCTCTTCTGGAGCAAAGGTCATGATCCTCAACTGACCTCCAGCGCCATCGAGCAGACGGTCGAACAGCCCCTCATCCCACGGGTGGATTCCAGCTTCTGGCAAGGCTCCCATACGACCCGAGGACACAAATGGACCCTCGAGGTGGATACCCAGGATGGACTTGCTCAGTTCCATCGCTCGCGAACACTCTCGCAGTGCAGCGACCATCTCCACCTCGGTACCGGGGACGATGGTCGGGTAGATGGTGGTGATCCCCATCGCCGCAAGATCCTCTGCACTCGCTGCGATCGCTTCGGCATCGGTTCTCGAGAAATCGGTACCGTTGACGCCGTGGATGTGAGCATCGATACATCCAGGGGTGACCCTGCGGCCGCCCAGGTCCCAGATTTCATCTCCTGTGGCGCTGCCTGGCGGGGCCAGATTGGCGATCACCGTTCCCTCGATGACCAGGTCTGCACGGATGATCCTGTCCGGCAAGACCGCCTCGGCATCTCGAAGAACGATGCGCTGCAGAGAATCCTCAGGATTACTCATCCTCTGCTACCTCCCCTCACATACTTCTCGGCACACATCGCTGCACCGATCCAGCCGGCTCGATTGCCATGTTGCGCACGAACCACCTTCAGGTCCGCGCTCGCTTTTGGCAGTACTCGCGACCGAAGTTCCGATTCAATCAGTTCCAGGTGCCTGGGACGTGCATCGATGATGCCTCCTCCGATCACTACCACATCGGGATTGAGCAGATGCAACGCACTCATCATCCCCGCTCCCAGTGCGCTTGCACCTTCATCGAGGATCTCATTGGCAAGGGCATCTCCGGCGATCCCCGCCTGGACCAGTTGCGAGACTCCAGGGGACTCATCGAGGTCTCTTCTTCGACCCCACTCCGCCGCCATGCCCCAACCACCGGCATACGCTTCGACGCATCCGACCAGACCGCAATTACAGTTACGTCCCGATCGCTCCAGGATGATGTGACCCAGTTCCATCGCTCCACCGGAGGGCCCACGCAACAGTTCCCCATCGATGACGGCTCCTCCACCGATCCCTGTTCCGACCGTAGCCAGCAGCAGAGTTCGAGCTCCGATTCCAGCTCCGGTGCAGTACTCTCCCCACGCTGCGGAGTTGGCATCATTTTCGACCACCGCTGGAACATCGAAACGATCGCGCAAGAAACCGACGATGTCGGTACCGTGCCATCCCCCCAGGTTGGCCACTGGAAAACGGATGACACCACTGGCTGGATCTACCACACCTGGCGTTCCCAGGCCGATGGCCGCCACTTCCCCGGGGTGAGAGGAGGCCTCGAGCAAGGCCCCATCGACGGCCGCAGCGAGGGCCTCGAGGATCGCTTTTTGACCCAGATGGGCCTGGCTGGGGCGCCGATCGGACCACACCACCTCGCCACGCTGGTTACACAGGCCGACCTTGACCTCGGTACCCCCGAGATCGAGGCCTACAAAAAATGGAACAGACATGGTCCTCCAGGCCGGTACGGTGGGCCGGCTGGGCCCAGCATCGCTTGCCAGAAGCGGCGAAGCAAGTCGGCCTTGTCGAGCCCGCCTTGTCGAGCCCGCCTTGTCGAGCCCGCCTTGTCGAGCCCGCCTTGTCGAGCCCAGTGAAAGATGGAACCGGAGTCCGATTCGATGGACAATCGCAACGGAGGTCACCGATGCCTGGTACGCCTGAGCCACAAGAGAACCACCCGGACGATCGAGACAGCGGGATCCAGCGCTGGATCGATCGTTATCGCGCCGATCACAATCATCCGCTCAACCACCTCACTCATTTCATCGGGATCCCGGCCATCGTCGCCTCCCTGGTGGTAGTCTTCTTCGACTGGCAGTGGGGTGTGGGACTCTTCGTCGGCGGTTGGATCCTTCAGTTCATCGGCCATGGAATTGAGGGCAATCGTCCATCCTTCATGAAGGATCCTCGATTTCTGCTGATCGGCCCCCTCTTCATCCTCCAGGAAGGCTTTCGTAAATTGAGCCGAAAACAGTCACCACCAGCAAAGAAATGAACCCGATGCGATCACCTCTGATGAATCCGATAATCCCTGCGCTATCGTTGATCCTGCTGTGCACCTTACTGCCTGCGCAGAATGGAGATCGCAAGGGCGAAACACAGGCTGAAAACTGGCGACAATGGGATATTCCGGCCGCTCCTGTCCTGACACCCGATCAGGCGCTGGCTTCATTCGAGGTCGCAGATGGTTTCCATGTCGAACTGGCCGCATCCGAGCCACAGGTGGTCGACCCCATCGCCATCGCCTGGGACGAGAAGGGGCGATTGTGGGCGGTCGAGTTGAGAGCCTACATGCGCACCGTCGATGGAGACGGTGAGACCGATCCTCTGGGTCAGGTGGTGGTGCTGGAGGATCGCGATCAGGATGGATTTTTTGAGCGCAGTACGGTGTTCCTCGATGAACTGGTCAGCCCTCGCGCCATCTCCATCGTCGAGGGTGGTGTGCTGATCGCTGAACCACCACACCTCTGGTACTGCCAAGACCTCGATGGAGATCTCCGATCCGACATCCAGACCGAAGTGGCTCGCTATGGTGATGCCAATCCAAATGTGGTGGAGCACACCGAAAGTGCCTTGCTACGCACCGTCGATAACTGGTTCTACAACTCCAAGAGCAGCCGCCGATTTCGCTTCGATGTGATCGACGGAAAACCGCAGATCGTCATGGGTAGGAGTGCCTTCCGCGGTCAATGGGGTCTCGCCCAGGACGACCAGGGGCGGCTCTATTTCAATCACAACTCGACCTGGATCCTCGCCGACCCACTCCCCACCGAGTTGCTACTTCGCAATCCCAACTGCGGTAAACCAGTGGGCCAGCCAGGTCGATCGGGGCACCGAGTGATCAGTGACCAGTCGACCTGGCCGGTGCGCATGAACCCAGGAATCAATCGCGGTTACCAGCCAGGGATGCTCAGAGAAGATGGACGACTGCGCCGCAACACATCGGCAGCCGGTTTGACCATCTTCCGTAGCCACCGCTGGGGAGACGAGTGGAACGGTGTCGCGTTCGTCGCCGAGACCACCGGCAACCTGGTCGCAGCATTCCGCTTGCGAGAGCAAGGCTCACGCCTCACCGGAGAGCAGTTGACCTTCCCCCATGAGCAGTATGTCCAGCAGGCTTTCCTCGGCTCCACCGATGAACGATTCCGACCGGTCGATGTCGAGGTCGGCCCCGATGGCAACCTGTACGTCGTCGACATCTATCGTGGTGTCGTCCAGCACCGCCAGTTCGTCACCTCGTATCTACGCAAGCAGGTCGAGGAACGGAAACTGGAACAACCCGTCGGCCTCGGACGAATCTGGCGAATCGTCGCTGACGATGAGCCATCGCAAGTCGAACCACTGGCATTGCTCGCAGGAGAAGCCGGTCGCATCCGGGCGCTGCAACATCCGGTTGGCTGGGTGCGAGACCAGGCCCAACGACTACTGGTCGAGGCGGGAAGTTCAGCACCGGTGAAGGAGTTGAAACAACTCGCCACCTCCAGCGACTCGCCGGCGACCGCCCGACTTCATGCACTGTGGACCCTGAGCGGATTGAATGCCCTCGATGGCGCACTGCTGATCGATGCCCTGCAGGATTCCGACGAGGCGGTTCGGCGGACTGCCTGTCGGATCATCGCCGAACCGACGCCGATCGCTGAAGCCGATGTCGCCTCACTGGTCGCAGCACTCGCGGCCAACACGGCACAACTCTCCGAGATCGAGAAGATTCACCGGGTGCTGGCACTGGGAGCCTTTCCCGACCACCCCATGGCGCTCGCTGCAATGCTCGAAGCGCTCCGGCGAGATGGAACCAACGCCAACATCCGCATGGCGGCGCTCAGTGGCTGGAGCGATTACCAGATCGAGAGGATCGGCCGCCTGCTGGGCGACCACATCGAATCATTTCCCGGGCGCGAAGCGCTGCTGAAGGAAACCACTCGATCGGCTCTGCGCTCCCACCCCTCCTCCCTCGGCTTGCTGCTCGACTCTCTCGAGGGCCTCGACTCCACCGACCCGCGGTTGGCGGCCGTCCTCGGGGCGATCCGTGTGACCACCGACGACCAGCGCTGGAAGGCTCCGGTGCTCGCCACCATCCCACCGCTCCTGAAACGCAAGGATCTGGCGCCAGCGATCGCCACCGATGCCGAAGCGATCGTCGCCCGGCTCACCTTTGATCCCTCGTCATTGCCAGAGGTGGAACCGTGGACCGAGACACAGCGACGGCTCGCCAGCCATGGTGCTGCGGCCTTTGCCTCCTCCTGCGCCCTGTGCCACGGTCCAGCAGGGGAGGGTCAACCGGGCCTCGGACCCTCCCTCATCGACAGCCCCTGGCTACTCGGTGAGGGGAGCATTCCCATCCGACTGGTTCTCGATGGACTGACCGGACCGGTCGAGGTGGAGGGAGAGACCTGGGACATCACCATGCCGGGACACCGCGAGAATCCACTGCTCGATGATGAGGCTATCGCCGCCATACTGACCTGGGTGAGACGACAGTGGGGCCACGGTGCAGATCCCATCGATCCGAAGGCCGTGACCGAGTTGCGCCAGTTGACCGCAGGACGCACTCTGCCCTGGACAGTCGAAACCCTGAAGGAGGATCCCCGATGAAATGGTTGTGGCTCGGAATTTGTCTGATGGTCTACGGTCCTGTCACCGACAAGGCCGGTGCGGATGAGGGTCCGACTTCTTCCCAAGGTCTGAAGAGTCCAGAACTGCCGCAGTGGGAATCGTTGCTTCCGCCGGAGGATCTCTCCGGCTGGAAGATCCTCGGAGGCCGCGCCCGCTATCTGATCGAGGACTCCGTGGTGATCGGACAATCGACCCCGAACAGTCCCAACACCTGGCTCATCACCGAACGGCAGTTCGGAGATTTCGAGCTGGAGTACGAATTCCTGTGCGATCCCTCGCTCAATTCCGGCGTTCAGATCCGTAGTGAAGCAGCGGGCAGCAGCGCTCGTGGTTTCCAGGTGGAAATCGATGTCGACGACCAGCGCAAACGATTCTGGAGCGCTGGACTGTACGAAGAAGGAGACCGTGGCTGGATCGATGATCTCAAGGACAATCCAGAAGCTCGTGCCGCTCACAAACCGCACGGCTGGAATCATGTCCGCGTCGTCGCAGTGGGAGCACATCTGCAAACCTGGCTCAATGGAGTCGCTGCTGCAGAGGTCTTCGACACACGGCGCCTCAGCGGATTCATCGGACTTCAGGTCCATGGAGTCGGCAATCGTCAGGACCCGCTGGAGATCCGTTGGCGTCGCTTACGGGTCCGCGATCTCGGTACTCATCGATGGACCCCCTTGCCGCTCCAGAGTGATCAGAACGGACCCCAGTCGATCACGCTGCCCAAGTATTGCTCCACCTTTCGTGTCGATCTGTCCTCCGAAGCGGACTCCCCGACGGTATCCATTCTTTGGAAAGGACAGGTCCAGCTCGATTTCTCGACCGATTCACTGGATTACAGTTACTCGGGGATTGTCACCGAGGATTCTGCGGAGAATCTCAAGTCGGGCCCGATGGGCGCTGGTAAGGATCACTTCCGCGGCCGATTCCAGGTCTTCAGCGGCGACGAGAAACGAAGTTGCCTGGTCCTCAGTGACGGGCAGAAGCGGCTATTTCTCGAAGCCCCAGGCCCTCCCCCGGGGGGTCAGATCGTTCTTTCCGGTCGCCTATCGAGGATTCGCACCCTCGAAGCACTGATCCCGGCAGAATCGACCAAGAAGGCGCATCCGAAGGACCCGGAAGGCGTTGCACCGAAAACTTCCGACCAGTAGACTCCTGACTTCGCACGAACCCCATGGAGGACTAGATGAAGGTCAAGATTCGTAAGAGCGGCATCAAGCGCAAGAAGCAGGGCTTCCGTGCCCGGATGCGCACCAAGGCTGGTCGCAAGCAAATCAATGCTCGCCGTCGTCGGGGAAGTTCCCGCATGACCGCCTGGAGTTAACTGCCGGCACTTTACTGCCTGCAAGTTCAACTGCCTGCAAGTTCTTCACAGCACTAGTTCACCGACAGATCACTGACGAGCGACGGCTACGCTTGGCGCGGATTCCATCCTACACCAACACTTCTGCGTCGATCTCTCGATTCGACAGTTCGCACAGCCCACCTCTCGTGGCCAAATTCCAGCCGTGAAATCAGGAGTGTAGATCCACACTTCGAGGACGAGTTTCGATGACCGTCTCCACCGCGAATCATCACGGGTGACCGATGAGTTCACTCGGATCGTGGAAGGCTCACCCGCATCCCATCGCCTCAAACCGGATGGATGAGGAAGTCAGGATGAGGAAGTCAGGCGAGGAAGTCAGCGTGCTAGCGGCGGAATCAGCCGGTCAGATCGCTCAAGAATTGCTGGCGAGGATCGTCGCCATCATTCTTGCAACAGAGATTCT
>Ga0209047_1000449_pt1 | contig 36941 bp, 24 predicted proteins | sample SaaInlV_165m_DNA_3_FD_184681 | JGI IMG/M metagenome (GOLD analysis project Ga0209047, IMG submission 184681) | Marine microbial communities from expanding oxygen minimum zones in the Saanich Inlet - Saanich Inlet SI037_S3LV_120m_DNA (SPAdes)... | ecosystem: Environmental > Aquatic > Marine >...
TGGCCTTAGCAATGGCCTTAGCAATGGCCTTAGCAATGGCCTTAGCAATGGCCATTTCAGGTCATGGAGGCCTCCGGGCGTTCCGACGCCGACATGGAGAGCCGTTTCGGACTCATTACAGCACCTTTTCTTCTGGCCCCTTACCCGCGTGAAAGGAGGACCCATGAGTGACACCATGAACATGGGAAACATGGATCTGTTCGAAGAGATCACACTCCCTCACATGGATGACGTTTTCAGATTCGCCATGGGATTGTCGAAGAATCGCGCTCAGGCGGAAGATTTGGTCCAGGAGACTTACATCAAGGCATTCAAAGCATTTGGTGGTTTTCGGACCAACAGTAATGCCAAGGCATGGTTGTTCAGGATCTGCAAGAATCAGTTCATCGATGGCTACCGACAACGAGCTCGTCGGCCTCATCATGGTGGCGAAGTCGAGGAACTGGGAGTCGATCCGGTTCGGCACTCGATCGCGGTATTCGAGAGGCAGGGGATTGAGAATCCGGAGACTTTTCTCGACCTGTTCGGAGACGAGGTCAATCGCCATCTGAGGGAGTTACCCGAGGTCTACAGCCGGGCCCTGCTGATGTGTGATGTGAATGGACTCAGTTACGAGGAAATCTCCGAGATTCTGGATGTGCCGATTGGTACCATTCGATCACGGATTTCCAGAGGAAGGGCGTTCTTGAAGGAACGCCTGGAGGACTACGCTGAAGAACTTGGCTATGGGCGCAAATGATACAATCTTTGGGTGTTGATCGATCAAGGTGCTGATCAAGCACTGTAGATCTGGGCATGAAAGATGAGGACCGATGGACGATTGCATTCGATTCAAGGACAAACTGCATGAATGGGTCGACGGTGAGTTGGTCGACGGGGACGCCGATGAGGTCGATCTCCATCTCACTCTCTGTCCCGATTGTGCCGATACCGCAAGGGCCATCGAGCACATGAAACTACTGGTCCAGGCCAAGGCTCGTCCTGCTCGGGTTCCACAGGGTCTTCAGGAAAAGGTACGCCAGGCGATCACCATTGAATCCTCTCGCCAGTCCTATCGAAGGCGATGGACCGGCCGAAAAATGATTCCCTTCGCCACCGCCGCTGCAATCCTTCTCGTGATCTTCTCCTCCCTCAATCCCTTTTCCACCAGCCAACATTCAGAACTTCAGGCCAGCGTCGGTGAGTTCGTCTTTGATTCCCATCTTCGATCGATCCATGGAGATGATGGGCCGAGGTGGTTTTTCGAGGGGGCCGAGAGTGCTGCGGCCAGGATTTCATCGGAACTGACAGTCTCTTCGGTGAACTTGCCCAATCCGGAAGGCTCGTTACGCGGAGTTTCTTTTCTCCAGATGGGGGACCTTCGGATCGCCAAGGTTTTTTATCAGTTGGGGAGCGAATGCCTCTCCATCTTTGTCATTCCAAGGGGACCAGAAGTCCAGGACGGTTGCCTTTGCATCAAAAAAGGTCGTAACTTTGCAGTCTATTGTGTTCCTGGAGAATCGGTCTGCTATCTGTTTGCTACCACCCAGGATGCGAAGCAATGCCAGGATTGGTTTCGCTCCTGTTGCTGCGAAGATGAAACACCCGCTGAAAAGCCACTGGGCTGAAACAGAGTCCGCCCCATCGGTCCCGGAAGTTCTGATCTTCCCGGGAGGTCTCTCGACCGTCGCTTCTCCTGAAACCCCTCAGGAAGCCGCCACTTCGAAATAATGCAATGTTGATAAGGTATAGGCGAGCCGGGACTCGAACCCGGACCCTCGAACGAGGAGGGGATTTTAAGTCCCCCGCGTCTGCCAGTTCCGCCACTCGCCCCCCCCCTTGAGAATGATCCCTTACTCACTTCAGAGCAAGTCTCTCTCCGAATACTGGCTGTTTTCTGATCTTCCGGATATGCTGTCGGTCGCTCAACCCCTCGTGCGGAAGGAATCCCATGTCGAAGTTCCAGTTGACGACAGTTGTGCGGCCCATCCTCTGTTTGCTGGCACTCCTCATCTTCTCCGGGTGCGGAGCGGGTGGAGCGGGGATGATCCGCTTGAGAGCTGAGAACTGGCAACCCACCCCAGGGGGATCGATCCAGGCCTCTGATCTGGCCAACCCTGGAGACGTGGTGGATGTCAGTGACGTCCTGGGTCTCGATGGCGAGGAGACCTTCTGGGTCTATGGAGTCGAAGCCGACATGGGAGTCGGAACCTACGAGATGACCGAGATCAGTTTCACCGGTAATGGCTCGACGACCCTCGGTTCTGCGATCGATTTTGGTGGGACTACATTTAACTCTGGCAGCACTCTTGACAGTGCGCTGGAAGCCACGGTCACGACCTTCCATAGCAAGGGAGCCTTGCTTGGAGTCGGTCCGGTGATGCTGAAGTACATCTGGGGAGTGGACCATCTGGTGTTTGATACGACACTGACTGGAACCGGTCCGGGTGGGGGTAAGGGTGGCAGCGAAGCAGTGTCTGCCCATCGAGGCATCGATGAATGGGTTCCCGCCTTTGGCGTCGGAGCGCAGTTCGCCATGCCGATCGGAAACGACTGGAGCCTGGAACTCGATGGAGAGTTGTCGGGGCTCTGGATCAGTTACGGTGATATCGATGGGACATACGAAGGATTGACCCTGCGCGGCGGGATCCGCCAGGGATCTGGAATCTTGTTCGGCGCCGGCCATCGTTCGCTGGTTATCGACGTCGCCGATGACGGCACTGGAACCAGCGCTGATATCGACCTGGGGGGCAGTTACCTCTTTGTTGAATGGGCGTTTTGACCCGGTAGCAAGCTCATGGCTCGGGGAGCATCGGGTTTGAGCCCAGTGTTTGAGCCCAGTGTTTGAGCCCAGTGTTTGAGCCCAGTGTTTGAGCCCAGTGTTTGAGCCCAGTGTTTGAGCCCAGTGTTTGAGCCCAGTGTGATCAGTCGGTCGATTCGGTCGCAGGAGTGAATCCGAAGTCTACTTTCAACGAATATCAGTGGGATCCGTCGCCCAACTGCTGTGGAGGCTCTCTGGAGAAGGGGCTCATTCGTCAGGATGTTTTCTTGTTCCTCGCTGCCCCGGAAAGGAATCACAGATGCGTATTATCCTCTTCGCCTTGGCCTTCACTCTCACGGCTCTTTGCTCGGAGCGGGTCCTCTCGCAGGACTTATCTGGCCAGGAGATCGAGAGGATTCAGCACTCCTTCTTCGTCGCAGGTCCGAGTTTCACGGGCATCATCGGTGAGGATGGAAAAGAGCTCTGGAACTCAGGAGCTGCCGGCGCTCGTGACGGCTTCGTCTTGAAGAATGGCAACGTGTTGATCGCATGGGGATCTGAGGTCAAGGAGCTGACGCGCGAGCATGAGCTCGTCTTTCATTACAAGAAGTCGGCAGAGAATGCAGAGATCGGCACCTGTGCACGCCTCGCAAATGGCAACACCTTGATCACGGAGCTGGGCGTGAAGCCGAGGCTGATCGAGGTGAACCTGAAGGGCGAGGTCGTGGTGGAAGTTCCGCTCCAACCAGAGACGGACAACGCTCACATGCAGACCCGCATGGCGCGCAAACTTGCGAATGGCAACTACCTTGCGCCGCACCTCCTCGCTTTCAAGGTGAAGGAGTACTCGCCGGCAGGAAAGGTGCTCCAGGTCTTCAAGACCGACCTGGAAGAGCTCGGTGGAAAGGCTGCGGAAAACTGGCCCTTCACCGCGATTCGGCTCGCGAATGGCAACACGCTGGTCAATCTGACTCATGGCAACAAGACCATCGAGATCAACGCAAAGGGGGAGGTGGTGTGGAAGGTCTCCAATGAGGACTACGAAGACGATCCCTTCGCAGATCCATGTGGTGCTCAGCGGCTCCCCAACGGCAACACAGTGATCGCGAGCTATGCGGCTGGCCCGAACAAGGTGAAACTCTTTGAGGTGACCCGCGACAAGCAGATCGTCTGGCGCTATATGGGACCGCATCGGGTGCATCATTTTCAGGTGCTGACGACCAATGGAGAGGCTCTCAAGGGACCGCTGCTGAAGTGAGCAGCTGCCTGAGAGCGCAGTATTCTCGACTGCGCTCCGCCATCTCACTCGCGCTGGTCCAGGTTGTTTTCTCGCCTCGAACTCACTGCCCTCCCATGACACCGCTCTTCGCTCTGCTGATCTGGTTCGACTCTCATGGCTCTAACTAGAGGCCTCGTGAGGCAAAGCGGATACTGGATCTGCCGGAGGTGGTCGACAGTGCTCGCTGGACCCTGACTCCCCGGACCCCGCAGACAACAAGCTCATCTTTCATATCACCAACGAGGTTAAAGATGAGTGGGTGTCGCCTCTTGAATAGGGCGAGTTGCTGGCAGAGGAGAGGATGGCGACCCTCAGTCGCCAGGTCGCCAGGGGTGCGGTCTTTTCCTCGGCACTGAGCCTGTGTAGAGATCTGTGGCTCACACTGAGGGGGTTGGGGCGTGACGAGGTGAACACCGACGTCCATTACACCGACGGACCGCACACCGACGAACCGCAAGGCATGTGGCCATGACACCACGGAGTGATCGGTGATCGACAGCGAATCATCGACAACGAATCATGGACAACTGGAGTAACTGGCGCAATCGAGACCATCCGTGGTGGGATCGGGTCCGCAATCGAGTCCCGGGGCCGGCATCGCCGCACCGCCCGAGAAGAGGAAGGTGAGTTCGAAGACTGGATCGCTGATGTCAAAGGTACCATCATCATTGGCATCGGTGGAATCCGCACAGGTGGCAGCGGTAGACCCTGAGAAGAGGATCCCCAGGGAGAGAACGGGATCTCCGATGTCCACTGCACCATCGGCGTTGCTGTCTCCTCTACGGAAACTCACCTCTGGACAACTGTCGAGGATTCCATCGCCATTGGCATCCCCACCCATGAGCAAGATCTGCTCCAGATCCCACACACCATTCGAGTCGCAATCTTCCAGAGGATCGAGGTACGCCGTTTCCAGTGCCGCAAGATCGGCAGCGTCGACATCTCCATCCGCATCGAGATCGCTGACGGCACAGGGAGAATCTGCATCGAAGGATCCGGGAGCATCGCCAGTCCAGCAGTTGATGAATCCTGCCAGGTCAGCAGAACCGATGTAGCCATCTCCACTCATATCAAACTCTGCTCTCCCCAGTGAGGCGAGAAATGCGCCGACTTGAGCCTGCTCGGTGGGGGTCAATTGTGAGTAGTTGAAGGATGCCGTCGATCCCTCGCCGAAATGCCAGGCGACCGCATCGTCGATTCCTTGTTGGAAAGTCTGAACCTGTACTCGGCCATCGTGAAGGAACTCTCCTCGAATGCGAAGACCCCAGAGTGGAGGGGTTTTCATCTCGTAGTCGAGAGCATCTCCCTGGACGATTCCGTCTCCCAGTCCCGCCATATCGTGGAGCAGGAAGTCGCTGTACGGTCGGAAAGTGATCCCCGAAAGAGCCGCTTCAGGAGCGGTTCCGCTGATGTACTCGGGATTGTGGCAACTGGCACAGCCGATCGAGTTAAAGAGCGTCTCTCCGCTCATTCCGCTCCTTGGCGTCTGGGGAGGAGGGGCGAGGTAGCGCTGGAAGTCGGTGATCCGCTCGACGAACAGGATACCATCGACGAGTGGCTCTTCCGGGTCGGCGACCAAATCGCATTGCGCCAGCAAGTTTGCGTCTCCGTTGGGTGCATTTTCAGTTCCGACGATGGAATTGGTGATTCCCATCTCGTTGAGGGTGGCATCACCGCTGAAAGAAAGCAGAGTAGCAACCTGCGCCTTCCAGCCGAAGCGTCCTACCGTCAGTGGAGCCATCGGGTCCTCCAGTAGACCTACCATGTGGGCCACACCTCCGTTTGATTGAAGAGCCAGAAGATCCGCTTGAGGGATCGCTTCAATCAGACCTGCGCCGAGAATCGACGGAGTGGTTCGTTCGATGACGATGGTGGCATCGACAGGAACGCTTTCCAGGCAGTCATCGGAGATGGCATTGGCCTGCAGTAGTGAGCCCCCTTCCGAAGCGAGGGGATCAAACGGCTCGCCCTTGTCGGCGGAGCCAAAGCGGGTCACCTTGATCGATCCCGACCCGCCGATGGGAAGAGAGTGGCAGGAAGCACAAGAATCCTGGTTGAAGCCAGGTCCCAGTCCCGTTTCTGCGGTAAAGGTGCGCTGGAATTCAACCTTTCCCGCGAGGAAGCGATCCAACTGAGATGCGGTCAACCCTTCGATGGGCTCTCCCACCCGAGGTTGGAGCGTTTGTCCTTCCACTACAAGAGGTGCGATTACCAGCAGCAGCAGTAATCCCTGCTTCGCCAGTAAGAAGAGAATGCTTCCACTCCTGTAGCCTGATTTTTCAGATCTATTTTCCATCACTCATCCCCGAACTTCTAACACCTATCGATTTCATAACTCCCACAAATTCATATCGCACTGCTCAACAGGCACGAACTCCGATCAGACTCCCATGGAAGGGAGTATGGTGGCAGTAGTTGCCGATCGCAGTTTGATCTTCCAGGACTGTTCGGTTCCCGGACCGTAGGTCGGTGAGAACGAGAACCCTTGCCTATCGCATCATGAGCGATCGGCAAGGGTTCCGTCCACTAGCCGAACTGAGTAGCGGTCAAAGGTGCAGCGCTGCTGCCCTCTATTGATCCACTCGAATGCCTAGGGGCATCCAGTCAAACAGGTGAGGCCGTCGTCGGTTGGATCCTGCCCACAGTTGACCGGTTCTGGCAAGTTGCCCGCTCCCCCGAACAGCGAGGAAAGCACCGCCACAGCATCCGCAATATTCAGCGCCGAATCATCGTTAGCATCTGCAGCGTCGTCACATCCGACCGAGGCACTGTTGAAGAGCATCTGAAGAATGGTCACTGGATCACTGATATCCAGGTTTCCATCGAGATTCACATCACCACGCTTGAAGATGATCGAACCACCACCACAGGTAACCGTCTCGATCACAAAGTCATCGACTGCCACCTCGGTGAGCGAGTTGTTCGGTGAATCTGAAGCGGTGAAACGGAACATGGTATTGGCGGTCGTGCTGACCACATCTCCGAGGTTGATCTGGAAGTTTTGCCATGTCCCCGAGGTTCCCAGGGCGCCTCCCACTACCATGGCGGTGGTCCACGTGGCGCCACCGTCGATCGAGATGGAGAACGACATCTCATCCATCTGTGTGGGATCGGACTCGATATTGGCGTACCAGAGATTAAAACTGACGGTTCCATTGGATCCGGCAAGATTGAAACTGGGGCTGATGAGATGAGTCGGACCTCCATCGAGGTCTGCGGTCCCTGCCGCTCCTCCAGGGGCTCCATTGCCGGTCACCCAGCACCACTGGCCGTTGGCCGCAACACTTGGTGCCGATGGGGTCCCCCCGCTGGATGTCCCGTTGGGGATCGCTCGGACCCAGCTTCCAGCGGTGACCGACGCATCCGACTGGACAGTCCAGCCACTGGCACCAGTCTCGAAGTTCTCGGTATTTCGTGTGATCTCATCGCCGATCAGATTCAGTACCGTTGGGCTATTGGCGATCATGCCACTGGTCAGTGCGGCGGAGACGAACCACTCGATGGAAACGCTTCCTTGTGATCCGTCAAGAGTTCCCTCGAACAGTCCACCGGGTCCTGCGGTCATCGAGTTCTCGACGAAGGGGCCGCCGTCGGTACTGACGTGGAGTTTGACAGAGGATGTGGAGAGGACTCCTCCTCCGAAGGGCTCCGCAAGGACCGTGATCCCCACCGTACCCGAGCAGGGAACGGCATCTGGGATCCCCAGGGGGAAGGTCAAGTTCAAACCAATCGGAGCTTCATTCATCCACACCTCGGTGCCGGAACAGGTTCCGATCACCATGTCGAGCCAGCCGTCTCCATTGATGTCGAAGACTGCGACGTCATGAACTCCGTTGGGTCTCCATAGCCCTCCATCATTCTCCTGTTGCAAGGTGACGTTGGGGGCATTTCCAAGATTGTGGTAAATGTGCATCCGGCGGTTGCAGCCTGCGATATCGACATCGACATCCGTGATGATGACATCGTTCCAACCATCATTGTTGAGGTCTGCGATCAGAGAGTTGCCTCCAAAACCGTCATCCCCGGTGGCTCCGGTTCCTCCCTGGAAGGAGTAAAAGAACCGAGTGAAGTTGGCCAGACCGCTGCTGTCGTTGCCGGTATTGATCAGATAGGAATCGGCGTTGTCGTCGGTGACTACCAGATCATTGGCGCCATCGGCATTGAGATCGCCGACGGTCACATGGTAAGGAGCCATGCTTGCCCAACTCTCCTTGTGAGAGGCGAAATTGCCGGTGTTGGCCGCATCATTGTAGGAGATCCCAACGTATTGCGGTGGGTTGAGAGCGGTGTCTTTGATGATGTCGAGCGATCCATCCCCATTCATGTCGCGAATCGAGGAAGCCATACCAAATGCAGATTGTTGGAACGGGAATGGGCTGCCACCGATGATGATGGAGCCGGAGAAGAAACTCGCAGTTTGATCAGTGAAGAAACCGTTGCCATCGTTGATCAGTAGGCGGTCATTGAAGTCGAGAGTCTGACCTCCACCGCTGTCGTAATCACCGAGGTAGATATCCAGGTCTCCATCCCCATCGATATCTCCCGCATCGAGGGAGCAGAATCGTGGTGCATGGGGGACAGTACCGCCGGGAACGTTTCCCTCGAACTGAGGGATTCGTTCATCTTCGTGGAGGAATCCCTGCCAGACTCCAGCACTCAATCCCAGATTACGGTAGACCCTGGGGTATGCGATGTGTTTGGGAGAGCCGTCCGCAAGTGTGACGGCGGTCACGATGTCGAGCCAGCCATCTCCGGTGACATCGGCGAGGATCACATCGCGGTCGTTGGTCGGGGTCAGGAATCCACTATCACCGGCGACATCCGAAGCGCTGGCGAAGTCGACGGTACGGTCGACCAGAATTCCACCCTGGTTGAGGAGAAGCAGGTTGGACCGGAACGCAGAGACTCCACCGGTGGTGAAGGCTAGTTTCCGTACGATGATCAAGTCGGTGTCACCATCCAGGTCGACATCACCCCAGGCATAGTCTTTTTCAGCCACGTCATTGATCGAGACATTTGACGCTGCGTTGATTCGACTCGCAGTCTCATCGTTGAATTGTACCCAGTCCGGCTGAGCCAGTAGCGGCGCAGAGAGGAACATGGCAAGCCAAATTGTCACACACCCTATATGCAAAGGAACTCTGAGATTCATCCCGAGAACACTCCCTTCCAATACACGCAGGCCTCCGAGCTTACCCGGTAGAACTCCTCACCTGCATGTACGATTGCCCCCCCGGGCAATCCTCTGTTATCGAGATCTCTTCAACCTCGTACTCCCGATTATAGTGTCTTGGGGATCTGGGTGTGAGGGGGCAATCCTGTCTCTCCAGCCATGGATAGGAGATAATTCTGACCAAACAGGTCTCTTATTTCCTAGGTTTTGATGGAATGGTCGGTTCGGGAAGTGAGAGAGGGATGCAACCCTCCTCCCTGACTTCCGAAGTTGCCAGAGAGTAGTGAGGTGGGGATCTCTCAGCGCAGATGTGGGAGTGGAGGCTGAGCCACCGGCCAGTGGGATTCTACCTGGCCAGGAAAAGAAACAGCGAGTCGCACCGTGTTTGATGCGACTCGCTGAGGTTGCGAATGATTGGAGGCGGCACCCGGATTCGAACCGGGGATGCGGGTTTTGCAAACCCGTGCCTTACCACTTGGCGATGCCGCCCCATTTCAATTCGTCAGTTCGGATCCTAGGGATCTTGGCCGCTCAGGTCAACTTTCGTTGGAAGGTCCTCTCAAAGAACCCAGTTTTGAGGCTGCCGACTGGAGACTGCCGGTCGCGACTGGTGGGGGTAGAGCGGCGGGTGTGGCCACCGGATCTGGACCGGGTTCAGGCTCGAGAGTCTCCCCTTGAGGAGACTTGGGTGGCGGTGAAGTGTCCCCACGGAGCGAGCGGAGCCGATTCAGAGACGCTTGGATCCCCTGATTTGGTGGTGGTGAAGCCGGGCTTTGCTGGGGTGGCGATCCTGGCTGTTCCTGAGGAGGAGCCGAGGGATCGGACGCGGTGGGTTCTCCGGGGCTGGTCTGTACCCCTCGCAGTTTATCGGTGATGTCGCCGATACTGGAGCGCACCACAGCGGCGGGTCTGGCGCTGGCGGCCGGGGGTTGGGTGGCTCGTTGCAGTAGTGGGTGATCTGGCTGGTGTTTTGCGACGGTTGCGCAAAGCAGGTGAACCAGCGGATCGGGGTGACGCGACAACTGGTCGGCAATGGTAGTGAGGGCAGCTTCACGCCCTGTCCCCGTCTCCAGAAGTGCAGAGATGATGCCCAGCACCATCGCCTGCGCTCCCGCTTCGGGAGATGCCGTGAAGGACTCTCCTTCGAGCACCTGGATCAATCCGAGGGCGAGTTGAGTCGCCTGATGGCGGGTCGAATCGGGATCGCTCAACTGCAACGAATGTTGCAGGGCGACCTTTCGAGTTCGATCGAGGGCCAGTAGCGATTCCACTGCAGTAGGAACTGCAGGGTGATCGGTGGGCAACTCGTGGAGCAGTGATTCCAGGATGAGGGCTGCCTCTCCTGGCTGACCCGCGCGTTCTTCCAGTTTGGATCGTTCGAGGGCGACCTCCGCAACTCCGGGGGACAATTCGTGACAGCGGCGAGCGGCTTTCCTCGCCGCATCGATGTTCGATTCATTGCAGTGTGCTTGCCACTGGTGGCGACGTGCCTCTGCTTCTCTCTGTGGTTGCTGTTGAGATCGTGCATCGTCGGCATTCCAGCAGTGCAGAGTGGCGGGCGCATCGTCGTGTTGAAGGATGAGGCTGATCGCCTCTCGGGAAGCGGGATCGAGAGGACGGAGGGTACCGTTCTCATTGCGCAGTGCTTTCTCGGTGTACTGCTCTGCCATATCGCTGGCGGATTTTTGCAGTGCGGATTCAACCAGACGCAACATCAGAAGCGAGGTCTGGTCATTTTCGGCTGCCAGTTGCTGATACAACTCGGTGGCATCGGACCATTGTCCTGTGGCTCGCAGCGCCTCGGCTTGGCGCCATCGTGCTCGCTGTGCCGCTTCTGGATCGCCGCTCGCCTGTGCCGCTTGCTCGTGAAGGGAGTGAAGTTGAGGATCGGGGAGATGGGCACCGATCGAGTCGAGTAACTGGCAAGCGGATTCCGCGGATCCTGCATCGATCAGGGCCTGCGCCAGTCGCGCTGCCGGTTTCGGATCTTCGCCGGGATTGCGAACCCACAAGGTCAGGGCTCTCTGGCGCGCTTCGATATCCGTGGGATCCAGGAGTACCACTCCAGTCCACGCATCTCGGGCCGCTTCGATGCGAACCTGCTCAGAGCAGCGCTGCGCATGAGCTCGAAGACGTCGCGCCGCTTCCGAAGATCTTCCGGTAGCCGCACAGGCTTCTCCGATGCGCGCTCCCAGGTCGAAGTCATCCAGACCCAGTTCCTCTGCTCTACGCCAGCGCCTCAGGGCGGTTGCGGGTTGATCTTGAGCGAGGGCAGATTCGCCATTGCGGAACAGTTCCATGGCACTCTGCGTCTCGAGATAACCCTCTTCCAGCAGTCCCATCAGGCGATCGAGAGCTCGCCACGGGTCGGGTCGTCCGCCGACGATCTCGGCGATGTCCTTGTGGCCGTCCGCCAGTTCGATGATCACCTTTTCCTCGGCACCGGCTTGTGGATCGGAGATGATCGTCATGGCGGAGGGGGTGGCAGCGACCACATCCCTCATCATGGGGAGATCGGTAATCCCATCCCATAACCGGTGTCTCGAGGCGGAGCGAAAGAGTACCTCCTCGAGCGAGTCTCCCAGATCGACTCGGCCGTGAAGCCCCGAGAGGATCGGTTCCATCGAGGGGCCGGACCAGGTGGCATCTCCGGCACCGAGGACCAGTACCAGGTCCTCGTCGATGATCTTGCCGATCTGTTCCCCTGCCACACTCGCTTCGATGCCCTGTTGTTCGAGGCACAGCAGCCCGGGACATGTTCCCAGGTCGGCGCCACGTTTGATCCAGCGATCTCGTTCGCGGGGTCGCAGCGGACCATCGAGGATCAGGGCCCGGTGGAGAACGCTCGGTTGTCCCGGGCGATCGAGGTCGACCAACCGGCCGGCTTCCAGTTGGATCCGGATGTCGGGAGCTTCAGGATCATCCGGTTGGAGGTGCCAGGTTCCATCGGGTAGACCACTGGAGAGATCGAGCATAGTACGTGCAGCATCGCCGGGGATCCCGGCGGATCGGACCATCTGAGGCATTGATTTTGTCCCGGCAGGGAGCCGGGTCCTTCCCCGGAATAATAACATCAGACCCACAATTGGGCCGCTTGGTCAGCGTCGAGCCATCCGCTCGAGCAGAGTTTCGAACGGCTCCAGGCCCCGTAACGACTCCAGGTCTCGATCTTGCCGGGTATGTTGCGAATCGGAGTATCCTGCGACCACTGCACTCTCGAGGGCTGTTAGCGCCGGTTCAATCTGCCCGTCGAGCGCCAGAGCACAGGCCAGATTGTAGCGGGTCGTGGAGTTGGAAGGTTCGAGGGAAATTGCTCGGAGCAGTTCCTCGATGGCACGATCGAGATTTCGTAGACGCAGAGAGACGATTCCGAGAGCCTCGTGAACCTCGGCATCGGCGGTGAGACGCAGGGCCAGGTCCTCCAGTAGCGAGAGTGCTTCTTCCAGTTCGCCCGAATCGCGCAGTGTAGATGCGGCTCGAAGAACGGCATCGCGACTCGCTTGTTCGAACTGTTGGTCACTGACCTGCCGTTGCGCGAGGAGGATTCGCGCACCTCTGGGGTCTCCCAGCAGTGACAGTAGTTCGGCGGCTCTTCTCCTCACCGCTGGATGGGGATCTTTGCGCGCAAGATGGTCCAGCGTCGGTGTGGATCGATCTCCGTACGCCGAGCGCAGTCTGATCATCGCTTCCAGTCTCTCAGAGACCTCGAATTGATCCCAACCCGCCAGTGAGAGGGTGGATTCAGTATCGAGTCTGGCAGGAACTCGTAAGCGATTGCGGACGCTCCATTCTCGTCGAGATGCGGGAGGGATGGTCGAGGTCTGAGGCTGTTTTACCCACTCTTCGAGTGCACGCTGGCCATGCTCTCCAAGCACCAGCAGCCAGCGTCGTGCATCGAGGATCTGTTCATGGTCGAGGCTTTCGAGCTGACCAATGGCCAGCAGTGCCGCGCGGTGGGCCACTGCATCCGTATCGCTCGATTCGCCCAACGGCTCGAGCAATGCGCTGATCCAGCGCAGATCTGCCGGTCGAATCTGCTGCGGATCGGACCACGAGGTCCAGCGATTTTTCATCTGGGAATGAAGCGACCTCTGTAACCGCTGGTGGACACTTTGTACCAGCGAGGATCGAATTCCTCTCAGATCCTGGTGATGGATCAGTGCCGAGCCCAGTTGGAGTCCTGCTGCGATCAGTTGCTGTTCGATCGCTTCGACCTTTCGACGGGCAGATTCACGTTCAGCCCTTGCAGATTCTCCTCCCACCGCTGCGGAATCCTCGCTTTGAGGCCTGGCCCGGTTGCGGGCCGCGGCAAATTCATAGACCGCCGCATCGAGATTCGCCAGGGTCGCACTGAGAATCGTGCCGAGTTTGGCGGCAAGGATCGATCGGCTGTGAATCGACAGTGGTTGATCGAGAACTTCTCGTAGTCCTGGAATCGCCCCGTCGTCGAGTCGATCTAACGCCGCATGGGCTCTTGCCACCACCAGTGCATTCCCCGAATCGAGTGCCGAGGCGATCGATTCGAGCATGATTTCATCGGAATGCGCCAAGGCGGACGATGAGACCAGCAGGAGTAGCGAGAGAATCATCTTCATCGGATCAGGATCGTACCTTCCGTAGGGAGTTCCATTTTTTCCAGTGCCTTCTTCAGTTCTGTCGCATCGCCAGCGACCAGCGGAGAGATCTCGATGGTGCGCAATGGTTGGTGAGAAGAATCGAATTCCAGTTCGATCCCGCACTGGACCAACCAACTGGCCCATAACTTCTGCATGGCTGAGCGAGAGGTGGCAGGGGAATCATTGCCTTCTCCGTTCTTGACCGGAGCAAATTCCAGATCTCGATTGGCTTCCACGACCAGGCCCCTGTTGGCCATCGGTAAGACATCGAAGATGAAAGTCTCGAATCGAACTGAATTGGGTGAGGTGGGCTCGTGCCACTCTCCTCCGTGCCAGTGTCGAATCGCCTTCCGCGCGACATGGAAAGGTAACTGCAGTGGCCCGGCTGCGGTCTCCGGTGCGATGAAATCGAGTTCGATGACATGAGTAGCGATGTTGCCCGCCCGGAAGGAGAGAGAGCCATCTGGATTCCTGAGATGACGATCCTCTTCCCCGAGTTCACTGTATTCGATGATCCTGAGGTGATCTCCCACCCTGCAGAAGACACCGACCATTTCGTCGGGGTCGGTCTTGGCCACCGCCTTCGAGGTGAAGCGGGAGTCCTGTTCGATGTGGAGACCAATCAGTTCTGGATCCGCCATCCGCGCCAGCGGGTTATCGACCTGGTGGGTGTAGATGTGCTGGATTCCTCGCTGGCGAAGATCCGCCGCGGTTCTCTGGAGCAAGCGGATCGAACCGCCATGGCCATCGGGGCTGAACATCACCTGTCCGGGGCCGCTTCTGAGGATCTTGCAGCGGCGCGAATCGAGCACCGGCAATTGTTCCTGCGGAACGATCGTGACCTCCGAAGGAGTTAATCCGTGATAATCGTGCTGGCGGAAGTACTGCAAGGTTTCAGCATGGTTGGTCGGACTGGTCATGATGATCCAATGGATCGATCGACCGACCAATTTTTGCAATCGTAGCAACGACTCGGAGAAGATCTGGAACAGGGTGCCACCACTGATGGGCAAGATCGGAAATGAGCCCTTGGGGCCGGGATGCCCCAGTCGGGTTCCGACACCACCAGCCACCATCAGCACTGCCACTTCACCTCGCTGCAGAGCCTCCAGCCCTCGTTGCCTTGCCGTCGCACGGTCGGGATGCTCGAGGGGGATCCAGTCGGGAGGCGTTGGAGCGGCGATGGGTGCTTCGGAAGCGCTGGAATCGAGATGCTCTCGAATCAACTGCTGTATGAAACTCAGATCGATGTGATGGAGGTCCTTCAACAGGGAATGACGAGCGGCGGAATCAAGTTGATCCCAGTCATCGAACAGGTGTTCTTGTTCCGCTTCGTGGATCTTGGCCACCATCGCCTGATCGGCAGGGTCTTCCAGCTGGATCATCGAGTTTCATCCCTTTCTCCCCGAATGAGGGGATCGATCGAGGCGAACTCCCGCAGTCGGGATCGTCGTCGAGATGGTACGCAGCGCCACGCCATTGCGCCAGCAAAGGTGAGAGAGTCACTCTCCGAGATAGAATTTTACTGGCGGAGAGGGGTCTCCTTGTTGCAGGAGGTAGATTCGGGTCCACTCGTGGTGACAGAGCGAGTGGGGTATTGAGCCCTGCAGGAAGGAGCACAGCAGTGGTCAGCCATGACAGCACGGATCTGGAACGGTTCTGGACCCTGAAAGAGACGCTGCTCCCGCTGGAGCAATGGATCTGCACCGCCCTCGAGGAAGATCGAGCGAGAGACGATGGCACCATGGTGCTGTTCGACCCACCGGTAGTGAGGGGTCGTGCGGTGGTGACTTCGCGTCAGCAGGGTGTGGTCTGTGGAACTGCGGCGATGGCCGCGGTCTTCGAGCAACTGGATGCGGATTGCCAGGTAATCGAGCGGCTCTCGGATGGCCATCCGGTGGTCGCGGGCAGTGTATTACTGGTGGTCGACGGTCCACTCGTGTCCTTGTTGGCAGGAGAGCGCACCGCGCTCAACATCGGTTCTCATCTCAGCGGGATTGCCACCCGGACCGAGGCTCTGGTGAGTCGCTCTCACGGGGTTCAGATCCTCGATACCCGCAAGACGCTCCCGGGCATCCGGATCTTCCAGAAACAAGCGGTTCGCTCGGGGGGTGGCGTCAGTCACCGTGGGGATCTGGCTCAGTTTCCGATGGTCAAAGAGAATCATCGAGAGTGGCTCCAGCGGTTGAATCCGCAACTGGCCGATGATCCAGCCGCAGAGGTGGCGTTCATCGTGACCCGCCTACGCCAGGCGGATGAATCACGCCCCATAGCCATCGAGGTCGAAGACGAGATCAGTTTCCGCGCCTGTCTGGAGCAGCGGGTCGACATCATCCTGGTCGACAACACGAGCCCGGAACTGTTGAGCCGCTGGATCGAAGCAGCAGGGGAAGCGGGTTTGTCGCTCGAGGCTTCGGCCATCGAGGCCAGCGGAGGCATCGATGAAGAGAGCGTCAGTGGCCATGCGGCGGCCGGGGTCAGCAGGATTTCCTGCGGGGCCATCACTCATTCTGCCGCTGCACTCGACCTGACCTTGCGGATCGATCCGGTTCCTCGATCCAGTTCATGATCCACTCCTCGTCGGAAACTGGATCCTTGCCTGGAAATCTGTCGGCGAGGAGATTAGCATCCGTGGAAGGCCCGCGTCTTGTCGCCAGGATGGCTCGCCAGTGAATAGAAGCACCGGAGGCACTCCCTTGACTGAATCCATTTCTGAACCGGTTCCTCTGCCCATCTTGAAGCGCCTGCTTCAACTGGACGGCACTCCGGAGTCGATCGCCCTGGGGACCGCTATCGGTCTTTTCGTTGCGATGACACCTACCGTGGGGATTCAGATGATCATCATCCTGCTCGTCAGCATGGTGATCCCTGCCAATCGCCTGGCCGGGTTGATCATGGTCTACGTCTCGAATCCATTGACGCTGATTCCGATCTACTGGCTCGATTACTGGGTCGGGCTGAAGTGCCTCGCCCAGGAGGGAAAGTCGTTCGCCCAGTTCAAGTTGTACTGGATCGAGTTGACCGAGCAGGCCACGGAAAATGCGGCCGGCTGGTACGAGGTAAGCCTGGAGTTACTCCGCTCGATAGGGAATGATGTGTTGGGACCACTGTTTGTGGGTGGGAGCGTGGTTGGATTGCTCTTCGCATTGCCTTGCTACCCGGTAATGCTACGCCTGGTGCGAGCGTATAGGAGCAAAAAAATACTAGAGGATCTTCAACGATCCACTGGCAAGGAGTCCGGACAATGATCGATTTCAAAACTCTGATTCAACGGTCCCCAGGCAAGAGTGAGTTGGCCATCCTGACGATGGGATTGCTGCTGATCTTGTCCGCTTGTGAGGGCCCCAAACCATCTCGGGCCAATGTGCGACCAGGAAGTCACAAGGTACAGATCGAGAGTTCCGAGAGTGGCAAGAAGGTGGAGGTCTGGTGCGAGATCGCAGCGGATCCCAACCGCCGTCAGAATGGACTGATGCATCGAACGTCGATGCCGGAAGATATGGGAATGCTATTTATCTTTCCTGCGCCGTTGCTTCAGGGCTTCTGGATGAAGAATTGTAAGATCTCTCTCGATATCGCCTATCTCGATGACACCGGTCGGATCGTCGACATTCTCAAGATGGATGCCCCTCGGCCGGGGCAAGTTGCCTTTCCCAGGTACCGCTCGAGTCAGGAAGTTCGATATGCCCTCGAAACCAATGTTGGTTGGTTTGCCCAGCATGGCATCCATGTGGGAGATCAGGTCGAGGGGTTTCGTGGACCTTCTGGTCTGAAACCCCGATAATAACCCGCACCATGGGAAGGCAGGCTAGCCATCCTCAGCACAGCAGAGGCTCACGGTCACCTGTTGGCATGGGGCCTGTTACTGGCCTGGGCACTGTTGACCGGCGGTGTTCGCAGTGAACACCCGTTGGTCACGGTGATCGATTCGATCGATCCGGGGCCGACTGTGGCAACGGTCGGGGTCGATCTGGGCACCGATCCGATCAGTCGGCTGCTGTTGATCGAGGGGATCGGTAGCGTCACGGCGCAAAAGATCACCCGGGCGCGGGTCGGGGACAGCGGTTTTCTGTGCCTCTGCCAGGTGATGCGAGTCGCGGGAGTGCCCGATCGTCCATTACTCGAGGCCGGTCCGTGGTTGTCGCCACGTCCCTGTAATGGCGGGCCTGAGATGTGCCAGCACCCCGTCACCGAATCTTCCAGAGGAGAGGATGGAAACCGTTGAATATCTATCAATATCCTGGATCACCATTTGTGGTGCACTCCGAGTTTGCGCCGGCAGGAGACCAACCCGCCGCCATCGATGCGATGGTGGAGGGGCTGGATGAAGGGAAACCGGATCAGGTACTGCTCGGGGTGACAGGATCGGGCAAGACTTACATGATGGCACAGGTGATCGCACGCACCGGTCGGCCCGCCATCATCATCTCTCACAACAAGACCTTGGCAGCGCAGTTGTACTCCGAGATGAAGAAGTTTTTGCCGCAAAATGCTGTCGAGTACTTCGTTTCATATTACGACTACTACCAGCCCGAGGCGTATCTTCCCGCACGCGACATGTACATCGAGAAGGATGCCGGGATCAATGCAGATCTCGATCGATTGCGTCTGGCGACCACTGCCAGTTTGTTGACGCGACCCGATGTAGTGATCGTTTCTTCCGTCTCTTGTATCTATGGCCTTGGATCGCCAGAAGCCTTCAAGGGGAAGATGATTACGCTGGCGGTGGAAGACGAGATCGATCGAGACGAAGTGCTGAGGAAACTGATCGATATCCAGTACCAGCGCAACGATATCGATCCAGGCCGGGCTAGTTTTAGAGCTCGTGGAGATGTCCTGGAGGTGCATGCCGCCAACGAAGAAGTGGCCTACCGTATCGACATGTTTGGTGATTCGATCGAACGGATCGAGGAGTTCCATCCGGTCAGCGGAGTGGTTCTGGGGCAGTTGAACCAAGTGACCATCTTCCCGGCAAAACATTACGTGGTCAGCCATCAGGATGTCGATCAAGCCATCGCAGGGATCCAGACCGAGTTGCATCAAAGGCTGATCCAACTACGGGAACAGGGAAAGGAACTGGAGGCACATCGGCTCCAGACCAGAACTCGCTACGATCTGGAACTACTCTCGGAAGCGGGCTATTGCCCTGGCATCGAAAATTACGCCCGCCATCTCAACGGCTTCGAGCCGGGAGAGCGGCCACCCAATCTACTCGATTACTTTCCCGACGGGTTTCTCACCCTCGTCGATGAATCCCATGTCACCTTGCCTCAGTTAGGTGGCATGTACGAGGGGGATCGATCGCGCAAGCAAACCCTGGTCGATCACGGCTTCCGGCTACCGAGTGCTCTCGATAATCGACCTATGAAATTCCCTGAGTGGGAAAAGGTCCGCGGCCAGACAATCCATGTCACGGCAACCCCGGCTCCGAGGGAACTGGAGAAGTGTGGGGGCGAGGTGATCGAGGTGATCAATCGTCCGACAGGTCTCCTCGATCCAGAGGTCGAGGTTCGCCCGGCCCGAGGTCAGGTTCAGGATCTGCTGGAGCGTATCCAGGAAACCCTGGCACTGGGCGATCGTGTGCTGGTCACCACCCTTACCAAGCGGATGTCCGAGGATCTGAGCGACTTCTTTCAGGAGACCCAGATCAAGGCTCGTTATCTGCACTCGGAGATCGATACCCTGGAACGAGTAGAGATCCTGCAGCAATTACGCCGGGGGACTTACGATGTGCTGGTCGGAGTGAACCTGCTACGAGAGGGGCTCGATCTTCCGGAAGTGTCACTGGTGGCGGTGATGGATGCCGACAAGGAGGGGTTCCTGCGCAGTGCTACTGCATTGATCCAGACGATTGGTCGAGCCGCTCGAAATGAGCGAGCCCGGGTGATCCTCTACGGCGATGTGATCACCGGATCGATGGAACGTGCCATCGACGAGACCAATCGCAGAAGGACGATTCAGCAGCAATTCAATGATGAACACGGGATTGTTCCCAAGACGATTCGCAAGGAACTGGGCACCACGGTCGAAGAGGAGGTCCGTGCTCGAACCGAGCAGGTCGAGGAGACCGGTACCGACTTGCCTGATCAACAACGTGCGGAGATGATCGATCAACTGGAGCAGCAGATGCTGGAGGCGGCCCAGGCACTCGATTTCGAGAGAGCCGCGGCACTGCGCGATCGAGTGCGGCGTTTGCGTGGGGAGGAGCCCGATTCGGTCCTGCCCGGGGAACCCCCTTCCCGCAAGGGTAGGAAGCGTTGAGATGACCGAGGTCGACCCGAATACCCCTGAGATTCCGGGCTTCCAGCCGCTCCACATCCGCGGTCCTGGGAGGATCGGAATCTGGATCGAGGCGCGTCAGATCCGTCTCGATCGGAGGGTACTTCTGAAGGTGCTCCCCGCCTCAAGTCGATCTCAACAGGAGCAATTCATCGAGGAGATCCGGGCCATCGTCAAACTCGATGGCGAGGGCGCATTACGAGTCATCGATGAAGGGGCGGTGGGACAGGCACGATATGTTGCCCTCGATGAGGGTGAGGGACGCCCGGTCCGTTCGATTTCGCGAGAGGAGATCGATGCTGATCAGGTGGCTCGGATGCTGGTTCAACTTCATCGTCAACTCCATTTGCAGGGGTGGTCGATCGAGTCGGTTCCGCTGAGTTCGATCTTGAAACTTCCTGGTGGCAGATTTGCCGTCACGGAATTGGGGCCTCTCACCAAACAACTCGATGATCTACCCTGTCAGATTCAAGCGGCCAAGAACCTGACTTCCATCGCCAAGCGCTGGCATCTTTCGAGCCGCTGGCAAGATCCGATCCGGGCGCTTCGTTCCGGTGAGGGGGGATTTTCAAGGTGTCTCGAACTGCTCGAACGGAGTGCACCCGAGCCGCGCAAGAGGTGGCCACTGCTGGTGGCTGCATTGGCACTGGCGGCGGGAATCGCCTGGGCGGTGAACTGGGGTCAGCCCGAAAGTCCTCTAGCGACACCTGACAAACTGTCGGGGAGTGACTCCTCCGATGGGGTGACGGACCCAGCGCAGGGAGGTCGATCCGATCAGCGACCCTCGGATGGATCCGAGGTGGTATCGGATCGGGTGCCCGATCCGCAGATTTATCAGCAGCGGACCCAGGCGCAAGCAGAGCAACGGTGGCAACGCCTCGATCAGTTAGAGAATGAACGGCTCCAGTGGGGTGACTGGAATCGTTCCAGAGATGCCATTCTCAGCAGTTTCAGGGCAGGGAACTACCAGAAGGTGCGAGCCGAACTCGATTCGCTGGAGACCCCGCTGCAGTCCGATCTTGTCGAGGAACGAGCGGCACTGCGGCTGGCCTACCGATGGATCGAGACGCGAGAGATCGAGCAGGCTCGTGCCGAAGCAAAGCAGTGGATCGAACGCGATCATCATGTGCAAGCCGCTGCCGTCATCGAAAAGATGGCCGACACACTCCGACTGGAACGACGCTTTGCTGCCGAGGTGGAGCAACTTCAGCGTAAAGGAGGGCTCTACGAGGAACTTCTGAGCGCAGTGGAAGTGAAGATGGAAGAGTGCCTCGTGGGACTGGCGAGTGACATCGAATGGACCGTTGAGGCCCCCGACAAGGTCGGTCAGTTTGCTTCCCTCGATCGACGATGGAAGCAATTCAAGAGCAGCATCGAGAGCCTCAGACAGGATGCACGAGCCATCTGCGAAAGCGCCGGAAAACGGGTCGGAGATGAGGCTCAGTCGAGGTGGTGCCTGGTCGGCAGTACTCCCTTCGTCGCTCGAGTGATGTCCGTGTCTTCTGAGCAAGTGACACTGAAGAGGATCGGTCGCCGCAATCCGGAAACCCATCTCTGGAGTTCGCTGTCGGCTCAGACATGGCTCCAACTGATCGGTGAATCGTCTGCGGATCCGCCGCCGCTCGATCGACTCGAGCGGCTCGAGGTGGTCTGGAGTCGCGAGAATTCCATCCTGACCCTTTCACGTTCCTCGATGGGAGGGGAACTGCCAGCGGCGGCCGATCGATTGAGGCGGCGTCAACTGACTCAGTGGCTGGAGGAGGGAAAGCGAGCTCAGTTGCAGGGAGAAGTGGAAAAACTGCGGCAGATCGCCCTGTCGATTCATTCCTGGAGCGATGATCAACAGCGCATCCGACACGAGGATCTGCTGGTGGACTGGTGGTCGGCGCTGGTCGATCGCGATGGTCCGCAGGCGCTCGGATTGTTCGCCGGTGCGAGTGTGTCGAACTGGTCGCAGGAAACCCGCTCGATTCGCATCCGCTGGCAGCGTGGCGATGGCGGACTGGCTGGCTGGCAGCCTCGACCCGGATCCCTCATCTCAGCCGGTGGTGATCTGACTCGTATCCAGGGCAGGGTGACCCTCGAGTCCTCCGTGCGATTTGAATCGACAGTCGAGGTGACGGTCATCGGTCTGGTCACCCGAGAAGATGCTCCCAATCTCAATGTGGTGCTGTGGGATGGATCGCCCGATGCTCTGATCTTCGGGGTCGGCATCCGCCCTCCCGAAGTGTCCTCGATTCGAGTGGGGGAGGATGATGTTCTGCTGCCGGCACACGCCATCGTCGAAGAGCAGGTTCTGGCGAGGGGAGGAGGGGAGTTTCAGATGCCGACTCCCTTGCCACGGGTTGAGGTGGGCCAGTTGATTCGTGTCGAGGTGCGAGAAGATGACGAGGGTTCCCACCTGGAACTGAACGGGAGCCCGATCCTGAGCACAGACCCACGTCCAGGTCAGCGCCGCGGTGGGATCGCCATCGAAACCTATGGAGTCGATGTGCTGGTGAAGGAACTGGAGGTGATCGGGCAGATCTCTGCCGAGGATTGGCTCAAACTGCTTCAGGAAGAAGCACGGAAGACGCTCAGGGAACTCCAGTAGAGCCCTGGAATCACCGGATCCGATAGCCCTGAAATGGCGTGCTCTTCTTGCTCCAACTCCTGCTGTCGCCTAGACTCCTGATAGATTCAGCCGCCACTTCGTCGAGTGATCCCGAAGCATCTGGGAGTGGCAATAGTGCAGGGTCTGTTTACTTGAATGATCTTCGTCCGAAAAGGAGAATTCGATGAGTCGAGCCAGGGGATTGAGTTTTCTTCTCATCATCCAGGTCAGTCTGCTGATTCCAGGAGTTTGTTGCGCCGCTTCATCCTTCTCATCCAGTTCCCAGGAGTCTCACTCGGTGGCTCCCACAGATGAATTTGACAGCATCCAGGTGGGAGATCGAGTCCGCGTCAAACTTCGTCGTGGAGGTAGTTACGAGGGCGAGGTGGTGGAAAAGGCGGGAGATTCCATTTCCATCAAACATCGATTCGGCACCGCCAAGGTCGATCGCGCCAACCTGCTCGAGTGGGAGCGATTCAAAACGATTCCAGAGCAGTACGAGGAGCGCGCTCAACTGGCCAAGAGCGCCGAGGATTGGTGTGATCTGGGAGATTGGGCACTGGAGCAGCAGGAGCAATCTTTGGCCAGAGAATCCTGGCGAAAGGCGACCGAGATTTCTCCGGGGTTGAAGAGAGCTCGAGACGCACTCGGTGAGATCGAGTACGAGGGGCGTTGGATGCCACTCGAGGAGGCGATGGGTGCCCAGGGGAAGGAACTGTACGGAGGAGAGTGGCTCACCCCGGATGAGATCGTCGCTCGCCAGGAGGAGGAGTCCACCGCCAAGAGGGCCCAATCGCTCAAGGGGCGAGACGCCTACATCGAGGAGTTACGCGGCAGGGATTGGGCGACGATCGAGCCCATCATCACGCCCCATTACGTGATCTACTGCAACTCGACCGAGGAGAACGCTCGTTATTACTCGGATGTGATGGAGTCGCTGTATCGAGCCTACGACAAGGTCTTCATCGAAAGATTCTGGCCGCGGAAATTCAAGCGGGCACCGCGAAGTGATGTCTACATCCATGCCAACCATCAACAGTTCATGGACTGGACCGGGAATGGTCCCAATATCGGCGGTTTCTACAACCTGTTGCGACAGGATGTGACCGGCTACCACGGTTCCTTTGGATCGACCGGAAGTACTGAAGAAGTTCTGGCTCACGAGGGAACCCATCAATTTCAGGGAATGATCTTCAAGTCGCTTCAGTCCCTCCCCATCTGGACGGTAGAGGGATTGGCGGTCTACTTCGGGGATGGATCGAAGATCAGCCGTCGCAAGGTCGAGATCAACGAGATTCCAAGGGATCGATTGGTGGGACTGAAGGCGGCGATCGAGGACGGAAATTTCTGTACGTTGAGTACATTGCTACGCCTGAACCAGGGGCGATTCGGTGGATTCTATTACGGGCATGCCTGGGGCGTTTTCTTCTGGTGTTTGTATGGCAATGAATATGGTGCGTGGAGTAAGAGCGACAACACCGGCGGAAAGATCATGGAAGACTGGCTGCTCCATTGTCAGCAGCTCGATGGATTCTGCGACTACGAGAAGGAAGCCAAGTTTTTCGAGCAACTCATCGTCCAGCACTCGGGTCAGAGCGTTGAAGAGTGGGAAGAAGAGTACAAGGAGTGGATCCTCGGATTGCCCGTGGAAGAGCTGGGCAGGAAACGAGGGAACAAGTTTAGCAGCGAGGAATTAAAACTCGAGGTGACCAAACCGATCGGTTGGCGCTGGCAGAAATCGGGGCTGCTTTACGCCTCCGAGGTGTGTGCAGCCATCGGTGGAGGATCTTCGAAGAAGAAGCGACTCTCCACCTATAGCTGGCCCAATGGTCTTCACGCTGAACTCAGTGAAGATTACGCCCGCTCACTGATCGGCAACATATTTGGTGAAGTCAAATATGTCGAAGAGATTGCGAGCAAGCAGATGGGTGGAAACCCGATGTATGTGGCTGTACTCGACGGTAAGCGAGTCATCGGGACTGCCGGAAACAATGTTCCGGAACTGGGCGAACCGCGTAGATTTGCCATCGGGATCTTTGGATCTCCAGACAAGTTGTACGGAAATGTTCTCGAGTGTTCGATCGAGGATTACCCCGATGCACTGCAGTATTTCGAGAAGTTCACCGAGAATTTCCTCTATACCGGGTGACGGTACGGGAAGAAGGGATCGCTGTGTTCTCGATTCTGCCGCTGGTTCGAGGGCTCGAATGGGTCCATCTGGGTGTGGAGGAAGATCGATGAAATTTGAATTCAAATCACTTCTGGTCCGGGGAGCACTGGCTGGTGTCGTGGCACTGCTTCTCTCCTCAACCATGTACGCTGCGATCCTGAATGAGGGAGTCGTCAGTGTGGATACCGGTGACCGTGTGATCGTGGTCCTCAAGACCGGGGATGAGGTGATCGGCGAGATCGTCGAGGAAAATGATGAGAAGATCTCGGTCAAGAGTGCGTTCGGCGTGACTTCCATCCAGATGGATCGTGTCGAGTTGGTGATTCGAGGGGAAGAGGTCGATCGCAGGGAGTACTCTCAACGGGAAAAACGTGCCACTCGCAGGGGGTCAGTATCCGGTTGGTTTTCCCTCGGTAAATGGGCACGTGAGCGCGGAATGGAGCAGCCGGCCCGTGAAGCGTTTGAGAAGGCTCTCGAGATCAATCCAGAGCATGAACCATCGAAGATTGGGTTGGGTTGGGGCAAGGTCGACGACCAGTGGAAAACTCCTGCCGAAGCAGCAGATCTGGTGGCGAAGGGGTGGAGACGCGACGGAGTGCGGCTGACTCCACCCGTTGGTGGGAGCGTTCCCGCTCCCGTTCCAGTTCCCGAGCCTTCCCGTAAGCCTCCAGTTCCAGATGATGGCGCCTCGGGCAGGTCCGTGACTCCTGACTCGGTGATCCGTCGCCTGGCTCCCGAAGAGATTGCGCGTCGGGAGCAGTTGCTGGAGAAAAGACGAAAGAATCGCGAACGATTCGAGGAGAACAAACGCAAGGAGTACGAGGGGGTACCCTGGAGCCAGCGTTCGGTCATCAAATCGAAAAACTGGATCATCGAATGTAACAGCACTCCCGAGGTGGCTCGCACCTACCAGTGGATCATGGAAAGTCTCTACTACACGCTGGGGAAGATCTTCAAATCCAAGGATGTTCGCAGTCAGAAACCCCTCGTGAAGATCTATCGCACACACGATGAGTTCATGCTCAAGACCGGAATGGGCAGTGGAGTGGGGGGGTTTTATAATCCCGGGTCCCAAAATGTGACCGCATTCCACGGCACCTTTGGATTGACCGGGACCACCTATACGGTGCTGGCGCACGAGGGGACTCATGCATTCCAGGGCAAGAAAATGCCCCGGATGTCCAACTACCCCAATTGGTTCATCGAGGGACTTGCCGTTTATTTTGGTGACGGATCAAAATTGGACTACAAGAAGAAGAAGTTGGTTTCAGGTTTGATTCCTCGTGATCGGTTGTTTCACATCCAGGAGAAGATGAGAGAAGGAACCCACACCGTTCTCTCCAAACTGGGTGGTCTCCCCAAGAATCGATTTGGTGGGACTCACTACGCCGATTCATGGGCAGTGATGCACTACCTCATCAACGGTCCAGAGAGTCGCAAGGGGCAGAGGTTTCTGGCGGAATACTGGGTGGCGGGCGAGACGAGACGTGTAGGGCAGAGACAGTTCAATGATCTGGCCAAGAAGTACTTCACCAGTGTCGACCAGATGGAAACAGACTGGAAAGAATACGTACTCGATCTCAACCCTGATCCGGCGGGTGAAGTGGAAGGAAACACCTTCACTTCGCTAGATTTCATGTTCGCCATCGATCGACCCAATGATCGCTGGAAATTTGCTCCCCTGGAAATCGAAGACCGTGACCTGGTGCTGATGAAGATCCCTGAGACTGAAAACGAGATTCGGGTGCGAATCCTGTCGAAGGCGGAAGCGGACCAGCGTTCTGAAGACTGGATCGATTCGGTTCTGCTTCCGGCACTGCGCAAGAAGTACGCCGATGTTGAGACCCTCAAGGGGGATCTGGGAGGCCTCGATGCCTTCGTCTTCCAGTACTCCGACCGGCCGCCAGCGAAACCGAAGAAGAGTGAAGATGATCCGGAAGGAGCGGAGCCTGGTGATTCAAAGCCTGGAGCTTCCAGTCCTGGAGCCACGAAGTCTGCTGTCGACGTCGTAGGGGGATCGGTTCTAGATTCTCTTCAGGAGGGTCCGGGAAAGGATGAGCCCAAGGATGGTGAGCCTCAAGAGCCGCCAAAGCCTGCATTGAGAATGCACCGGTCGTACATCCTGGTTGGAGTCTCCAATGCCTATGAGTTGAGGGGGTCCTTCGAGATGGACCAGTTCAACAGTTGGCTTCCCGACCTGGAATGGGTCGCCTTTTCCTTCGAGAAGATCCAGAAAAATCGGTGGTAACCAGCATCTCCATCCGCGGGGGTGAGTCACTCTCCCGTGGTGATTCTTAACTGCTCTCCATCATATTCCAGATGGCGGATCGGGATCGATGCCCAGGGGAACTTTTTCAGGTCCTGGATCACCTTTTCGAGGCTTTCGATCGATTGTTCTCTGGTCAGATCCTTACCCTTGTAGATTGATCCCCACTGGTAGAGATCCAGTTTTGCATCCTCGATGACCCCATCGTGAATGACCACAGTGCCGATCATCTCGATATTGATGAACTTACCGCGGAGCAGCCAGGAAACCTGCTGCTGTTCCTCAGGAAATCCCAGGGTGATGAGCCCGCGGATCCGCCCATCGGGTTGGGAGATCAGGCGTATGCCGCTTCCAGAACTGAGTTCATTCGAGGCGACCAATCGGCCCAACTCGTCGGCAAGGATGAGATTCCACTGATCGAGAGTGAAAGAAGCACTCCCCTGAGTGGGAGGCCAACTCTCCATCGCCTCGGTCATCTGGGGGGCGTGAACCAAGGGGGGCAAGAGGAGGGGGGTGTCCTGCAGTCCGCCGGATAATACCATCCACATCGAGATCAATCCGCCGACCGAGATGGCGACCAGTAGCACCACCAGGCAGCCGCCCATTTTGAGCAATGGTCGGCCGATCCGGGTTGCCGCCGGTCCCTCGTTTTTTGATACTGAATCTTCGGCAGCCATCGCTTCAAAATCCTCCGCGAAAGTTATCTCTTCCTACAACGGCTTGAAATCCCCCTGGTGGGTGATCTGAGGGCATCAGGGTAGGTCGATCCCGATGTGGAGGCTAGTCCGGAGCAGAAGATTCAGCCAGATTAACTTCCCCGAAGGGTGCCAAACCGATACAAGCGGGTCATATCGCCCGTGAAGAACGACTCGTCGATGGATCGGGACTCGAAGCCCCCGTCTCGAGAGGGAATTCGATGCAAAGTGACGAGAACGAAAAGAGGGGAAACGGCCGTTTGGTCGGTCTGCTCGATCCGATGGATCCTCGCCTGACGGATGCCAGGCTGGCTCCCATCCTTCGTGATTTTCTCGAACAGTATGACGCCGTACTGGATGAGTTATATGACGAAAAGGTACTACGCCGGCTCGCCGGAGATCTTCTCAACACCTTTAACCTGGTACTGCAGAGGAGCAAGAGTGAGGTTCTGGTCAGCCTCGATATCGAGCAGGGCACTTCAACAGGTAGGTCGTCGTTCTTTTTGGATGTTGTCTGTGATGATCAACCCTTCGTGGTCGACACCATAGAGATGATCATCGAGAGACATGATCTTGAACTGGTCAGCAAGCATACGGCCAGTGCTTCGGTGGTCAGGGATAAAGATGGCACCATCATTGCCATCGATGCGACCGCTGCAAAGTCGAGAGACGAAGTCATCTGCCACTTTGAAATTGACTCTGCGCTCGATTCGGAACAGAGCGATGCACTCCTTCAAGATATCCATTCTGGACTCTCCAAGGTCACGACCATCGTGACGGATTTCAAGCGCATGAAGGGCGTGATCGGAGATTCGATCCGAGCGATCCGCAGAAGTGCTTCGGGAGTTCCCAGCGGAGACTTGCAGACGACTCGGAACCTCCTGGAATGGCTATTTCAGGATCACTTCGTGTTCTTCGGAGTGAATCGTTGGATCGGTGCCGAGAGTCCTGATCCTTCACTGGAGATCGATCTTTCCCTCGGGGTCCCTTGCCCAGAAGAGGTGGATATCGAGAGATCCGATCAAGCGATCCGGCTACTTTCAGGCGATTCTTCACCGATGGATCACATTGTTTCCTTCAAGGGCATGGGAGATTCCTGTGTTCACCGCAATGGCAAAATTGATCACTTCGTGGTGAAAGAGCCCGCTGTCGATGGAGTGATTCGATTCATCCATTTCTGGGGTCTGTTCACCTTCAAGGGAGTACAGACTCCGGGAGATCAAATACCCCATGTTCGGAACAAACTCGAAGAGTTGATCTCGAATCATTCGATTCAGAGAGGGGGGATGCGCTACAAGGCGTACCAGAACTCCTTCAATTCCATTCCTGTTGAGTTTCTGTTCGAGGCTGGAGTGAATGAAATCGAGGCGGTGATCCAGGCCATCCATTACGTGGAGCGGTCGAAGGAAATTCGTGGGCATCTGGTGGTCAATGAGGAACGACGGAAAGCTCTCTACTTTCTGATCATTCCTAGAGAAGGATATTCGGAGGAGCAACGCTCTCGCATCGAAGGAATTTTGTTCGAGATGATGAGAGCCACTTATTCCGATTCTCGGGTCAATCTGGGAAAGCATGGAACTGTACTACTCTCGTTCTTTTTCACAGCATCGGATCGCCTCGACGAGGTCGATCCGGACTGGATTGATGAAAGAATTCGGTTGGTTGCCGGGACCTGGGCGGATCGCTTGCACCGTCAATTCGACAACTCGAAAGAAACGGACTCGGATGCTCAGTTCCACATCTACAGGGAAGCATTTCCCGAGGGGTATCAGATCCATCATTCTCCAGCGGAAGGAATGCTAGACGCGGCCAAGATCGAGCGACTACGAACCGGGAAGTCGAAGGACTTTGCATTCGGTATTCTTCGGAGCAAGGAAGACCGGGGCAAGAATTCAGCTCGATTGAGGATTTATCAGAGCAAGAACTTGTTTCTGTCGACGACCTTGCCGATCCTGGACAACTTCGGATTGAAGATCGTTGACCAGAAATCCTTCGATATCAGTCCGTCCAGTGGCGAACGATTCATCGTCGACACCTTTCAGGTTCATGGCGTCGATTCCGATGACCACCCGCTGATTGGGAGTTCGGAACTGGTGATCGAGTCGCTGGAAGCGATCTTTAACGGCGCTACCAGTAGTGATCAACTCGATCGCCTGATTTTAAAGGTCGGAATCGATCATAGAGATGTCGATCTGCTCCGAAATCAGTTGCACTACCTGCACCAGTTGGGGATCTCGACGACCATCGCCTTTGCCTCGCAGACTCTTTCCCAGCATGCGGGAATCACCCGTGACCTGCTGAAGTTCTACAAGATTCGATTCGATCCAGAACTGGATCTAGATGCAACTGAACGAGAAGTTCGTTCCAAGGTGATTCGAGATAAGATTTTCCGATCTCTTAATGATGTGCGTTCCAGTGCTCAGGATATTTTCCTGAGAAGGATCCTGGGGATTCTCGATTCGACCTTGCGGACCACACGCTTCACTCGAAGTGATTCTCCTCTGCAGGCATACAAGTTCGATTCGATGGCCTTGCCGGTGGGGAACCACCCGCGCCCTTGGCGAGAAATCTTTGTGCATCATCCTGAGGTCGAGGGAGTTCACCTGAGAGGTGGGCCGCTGGCCAGGGGAGGATTGCGCTGGTCTGACCGGATCACTGATTACCGGACAGAAGTGCACGGATTACAACGAACTCAAATGGTCAAGAATGTATTGATCGTTCCGGTCGGTGCCAAGGGTGGTTTCGTCTTGCGAAAACCATCTTCCGATCGAGCCAAGCGTCGACAGCAGGCGGATCAACTGTACAAGTTGTTCATCGAGGGACTTCTGATCCTGACTGACAACGTGGTCGATGGAAAAGTGATTCCTCCTGAGGGTTTGATTCGCAGGGATGGTGACGACCCGTACCTGGTGGTCGCCGCAGACAAGGGCACTGCCCATCTCTCGGACACGGCGAATTCGATCTCCCACAAGTACAAGTTCTGGTTGGGGGATGCGTTTGCTTCAGGGGGCTGCAACGGATACGACCACAAGGAACTGGCCATCACAGCGAGAGGCGCCTGGGAACAGGCGTTGATCCACTTCAGAGCTCTCGGAATTGACCCCGATGAAGACGCCTATTCCGTGGTCGGAATCGGAGACATGAGTGGGGATGTGTTCGGCAACGGAATGTTGCTGGCGCGGAAATCGAAATTGATTGCTGCATTCAATCACCTCCACATCTTCATCGACCCGGACCCGGATATTGAGCGGTCATACGGGGAGCGAGAACGCCTGTTTCATCAGGATCGATCGAACTGGGGTGACTACGATAGATCCACTCTTTCTGAGGGTGGTGAGATCTTTGATCGTAGCGAGAAAACGATTAATCCTTCTTCGATTGCCCGGGTGCTGCTCGGATTGCCGCCAGATGGAGTCTTTTCTCCAGAAGAGGTGATACGGGCGATCCTCTGTGCCGATGTCGACATGTTGTTCAACGGAGGTATCGGAACTTACATTCGATCTTCTCTCGAGCCCGATCTATCAGTCGATGACTCTTCCAATTCGGCCTGTCGTGTCACTGCGACGGCAGTGCGGGCGAGCATCATGGTCGAGGGGGGCAATCTGGGAGTGACTCCTCGTGGACGAGTCGAACTCTCACGCGGTGGAATGATGATCAACACCGATTTCGTCGACAATTCTGGGGGTGTGGATTGTTCAGACCATGAAGTAAACCTCAAAACGATGCTCTTCGATGAGGTCCGCTCGGGACGAATCACCGTAGAGCAGCGCAATCAGGTCCTGACCGAGATCCAGCAGGATGTTTGTGAACATGTGCTGATGAACAACCGCGAACAGGGCTTGTTGCTCAGTCTCGACGAGATCCGCAGTGAGGTAGATCCTTTTTCCATCGAGCGGACGATGATGATTCTCGAGGATCGCGGTGTGCTGGATCGAGAAGCGGAGTCTCTCCCCACGCAGGAGGAACTGACCACGAGACATGTCGATGGCATCGGATTGTTCCGCCCCGAACTGGCAATCGTCGCTGCCCACGCCAAGATGGATGTGTATCAGAGATTACTTCTCCAGCCTGTAGGTCGGGTGGATGAACTTCGATTCCTCCGGGAGTACTTTCCCGCGGCCATCCGGAGTCGATTTGCAGATGCGATCGAGAAGCACCAGCTGGGCAGAGAGATTGCCATGACCGTGTTGACCAACCGGATCGTGGATCGCGCTGGTTCCTTCTTCTTTCTCGACATGGAGAGAGAAACAGGACGGTCGATCGGGCACATCGCCAGATCGTATCTCATCGCGGATGATTTGATCGGCGCGGAGCAGATTCGCGATGAAATACTTTCACTCAAGGAAGTATCCGCCAGGGTTGCAAACCTGGCCCTGGTTCGTATCCAGGAATCGTTGAGAAGAACTGCAGCCTGGCTCCTCAGTAGTCATGATGATGATCGATTGGACCGAATCGAAGGTTTGATTGCGGATGGGGCGAGACCTCTATCGGAGTACCAGGATTCGATTCCTGATTGCCTCTCCGGTCCTGAACTGGATCGCCACGAGAATCATATCCAGGAAGCCCTGGCGGCGGGATTCTCACCCGTTCTGGCACAGAGCCTGGCCAAGTTCGAACATCTGACCGCAGGGGTTAGAATCCTCGATATCAGTAGAACGCATGACATTCGGGTCGGAGATGTGGCTCGGATTTACTACTTGCTCGGCCACCGCAGCGGACTTCATCCACTGGTGAGAAAGTGTGACGAGATGATGTTCAACGGTCGCTGGGATTCTCTCTCGATGAGGATCCTCAGAAATACCATCCTCGATGGTTTGTGGGCGCTAGTCACCAGGATCTGCGGGCGCAGTGAAAATCAACGCCAAGGAGATTGGATAGAATCTCACATCGAGGAACTGAGGCGAAAGCCCAGTTTCAAGGCGATGGAATCGGATATCCGCAGGATCGGATCGGAAGAGTTGAGCATTGCCTCGGTACAGGTGCTGAGCGTCAGATTCAGGAGATTTGTCCAGTAGACCGGTTCCTTCCCATTGGAGGAGCATTGATCCAGCGACAACGTGCAGTTTCTCGAGTGCTTTGGGGCACGCTACTGGCCAATATTGCAGTGGCCGGTGGGCAACTGGCTTACGGTTATACCAGTGGAGTTCTGTCAGTGGTTGCGGATGGTTTTCATTCCCTACTCGATGGTTCTTCCAACATCATCGCTCTCATCGGGATCCGAATGGCATCACAGCCTCCCGATGAAGACCATCCTTACGGCCATCAGAAGTTTGAAATCCTCTCCGCCATGGCGATTTCATTGCTGCTGTTCCTGGCCGCCTGGCACATCGTTAGCGATTCGTTGGGGCGCTGGAGTGAATCGGGGAATCTGGATCCGCATCCGATCGGATATGTGATCCTCCTGGCAACGGTCGTGGTCAACGCAGTGGTCTATCGTTGGCAGAGATATCAAGGCCATCGATTGAAGAGCCCGGTGCTGCTGGCGGATAGTGACCATACTCTTTCCGATATGGTGGGGACCATGGGCGCTCTCGTGGCACTCTTTGCCATCCGTAACGGTTGGCCTCTGGTCGATCTCATCGTTGCGCTGGTCATCGGTCTCTTTATTGCTCGAGTCGGTTACAAGATTGCTTTGCAATCGGCAGGAGTGCTCGCAGATCGAGCACCGATCGCACCTGCACGTATCGTCGAGATCGCCCGTGAATTCGAGGGAGTACGAGATGTGCACGATGTCCGCAGTAGAGGCTTTGGCAGCGGCGTCTTCGTCGATATGAATCTACATGTGGATCCGAGTATGACCGTGGACGAGGCGCATAGAATCGCGCATGAGGTCGAGGAGAAAATCAGAGAAGAACTGCCAGAGATTCATGATGTGGTGATTCATGTCGAGCCGGAGGGTACGCACTAGAAGATGATGGACCCTAACCAAAAGAGATAAGTCAGTAGAATCAATGTGCCAATCGTAGTTCTGGATCGAGAGCTCAATCCAGGGATCACCAGGATACAGATGATGACAGTCAGCCCGAGATTGGTCATCAAGTCCCCTTTCAACACTCCAAGATCGACTTCCAATGGCCGGACCAGAGCGGCCACTCCTACGATGGCGACGGTATTGAACAGGTTCGAGCCGACGACATTTCCAATCGCCATCGCAGAAGATCCCTTTCGAATCGCCGCAATCGTTGCGAAGAGCTCTGGTGCTCCGGTTCCGGCGGCTACCAGGGTCAGTCCGATGATCGTGTCGCTGATTCCAAGTAGTTCAGCCAGGGAGATCGCGCCAGTGACCAGCAGTTTGGCTCCAAGCCACAGGCCGACGATTCCGACCAGCAGAGAAATGGCGATGGAAAGGGAGCCCGAACCCTTGGCGAGTTGCTCCACTTCTTCGGTGGCGGGATTCTTCTTGCCACTTTTGAGCATCATGACGAGAAGAATGAGGAAGGAGAGGACCAGCAAGATTCCGGCCGACGCATTGAGAACTGTGACTCCATCGGCATCCGCGTTGAATATCAGGTACATGGTCAATGCGATGGTTCCAAGGAGCAGCCCGAAAATTTCGGTGGCACCAGGAGTGGTTGTAATCTTTCGAGTCCAGATCAACACGGATCCCAACACCAGTCCGATGTTGAAGATATTCGATCCGATCACATTTCCGATGCTGAGTCCTGATTTGTCTTCGTACTGGGCGATCAAAGAAACCAGCAGTTCCGGAAGTGAAGTGCCCGCAGCGACCACTGTGATGCCGATAAAGAGCGGCGATACCTTGAAGCGCATCGCCACTTCTACCGCACCCTGAATCAGCCGGTCACCGCTGAAGATCAATATGGCCAGGCCAGTAACGACACTGATGATCGGTATCAATATGTCCATCCACTCGCCTAGAAGGGCGCAAACAGGATGCTGAAGAAGGCCGTCACAGGCTCCTGTTCCCGTAGGTCCTCGGTGGAATCACGCAGCAAGGTCAGGGTTTCTCGCGCTTCGAGGTAGAGCTCGGGGTTGTTGATCAGGCTATGGAGGGTACCGGGGCCTTTCTCGATCGCTTCACTGATACTGGCGATGGCGGAGATGGCTGTTTTTAACCCCTCGCGCAACTCCTCATCATGGAGCAGCACTCTCAATGCACCTTTACCCGTCGGACTCAGTTGTGCTGCTGCACTTTTTAAATCGGTGGTGATGTCCAGCCAGCTTTGTACCAACGCCTCATCGTGGATGATTCGACCCGCCAGCCCATCGGTCGTCGCCAAGGCAGTAGTCGTCGTGTCGATGTGGGCGATGATGTCATTGATCCTACGCAGGTTTTCTGCGTCCTTGAGTGCCATTCCAGGTCCTTCCGAGAATTGCACGTAGTCACTCAGAAGTGTTGAAAGCAGCTGGTTGACCTGGAGTTGTTGCGGCGAATCTTGGTGCAACAGAGAGCCGATGATGCCGCGGCCATCTTTCAGGTCCTTGGCGACCGAGAGGGCATTATCGATCAGGGCCTTCATCTGGGTCTGGATGGTGTTGTCTGAGATCAGTGCACCGATGACGCCGTCACCGGCCTTCAATCGATCGAGCAGTTGGTGGAGGTTATCGAGGCTCTTCTTGATGGCCACTCGATTCTCCGCCAGCATCGAACCCACCTCGCCGAACAGGTCGCCGCTGGCGGTTCCGATCAGATGCTCAGTATCGACGGGGGTGCCCGAACCTGGGATGTACTTCAGATAGGATCCACCGAGAGCACTGGCTGCCATCACCTTGAAACTGTAGCCATCGCGAGGCGGCAGTGGTTCCCAGAGACGTACCCTGGCCACTGCCAGCCCCCGGGTCTGATCGAGTGAGATCTGTTCGACGGAGCCGGCACGCAAGCCGCGGATCCTGACTGATTCACCCGGTTTCAAGCCAGACACGTCCTCGAATCCGACATCCAGGACGAGATCATTGGGGCCCGATGGGATGCCACTGACCAGGATGGTCAGGGCTCCTAAAAATACCAGTGAGAGGATGAAGATGATTCCGACGACGAAATCTCTGGTCATGATTCCTCACTTTCATTGTTTTTGGAGGAGTCGGGATCTTCCCGGATCTCTCTTGCCAGAGGACCATCCACGATGCCATGGATGAATTGCTGAACAGCAGGATCTGTCGATTGGCGAATTTCATCGGATGTTCCCAATGCACGAACGGTGCCCTGATGCAGCAGTGCGATGCGATCTGCGACTTCGAAGGCGGAACCCATGTCATGGGTGACCACCATCTGGGTGATGCCCATTCCCTTGAGTTTCATGATCAGTCGGTTGATGACACTGGAAGAAATTGGATCGAGGCCGGATGTGGGTTCGTCATGCAGCATGATTTCTGGATGACAGACGAGCGCTCGAGCGAGTCCGGCTCGTTTTCTCATCCCACCTGAAATCTCGGAGGGGAGTTTCAGGGCGTGTCCGTCCAGTTCCACATCGACCAGGACTTCTTCGATTCGATCGACGATTTCCTTCTCGCTGTGTTCCCTGCGTTCCCTCAGTGGCAGTCCGATGTTGTCGGAGATGTTGAGCCAATCGAGGAGAGCTCCATCTTGAAAGAGGTATCCGATTCTGCGGCGAACAGTCCTGAGATTCTCTGGGCGGTGCTGGGAGATCTCTTCTCCGAGGACCTCGATCTGTCCCGAATCTGGCGTCAACAAGCCGATGACATGGCGCAGGGTCACGCTCTTGCCGGTGCCCGATCGCCCGAGAATCACCAGGGTTTCACCCTCTTTGACTTCCAGCGATAGACCATCGAGGATCTTCCGGCCTCCCAGTTGCTTGTGGACATTGGTGAGGCGGATCATGTCAGCACCGCCCATGTGATGTAGTAACCCATGATGATCACCAGCAGGAAGGTCACGACCACCGCTCTCCTCGCTGCCTGACCGACACCGGTCGCACCACCACGAGTCAATAATCCCTGGGTGCAGCCGACGGTGGCGATGGTGACGCCGAAGACGACGGACTTGAACAGGCCGGTGAACACATCCTTCTGGGTGAGGAACTCCAGCCCATCATTTTGAAATGCCATCCATCCGACTCCCAGTTGGAAGTAGGCGACGAACATTCCTCCAAGGATTCCGATGAGACCGGCAAATATGGTCAATACCGGGGTGACCAGAGTCAACGCCACC
>Ga0209047_1000459_pt1 | contig 36559 bp, 27 predicted proteins | sample SaaInlV_165m_DNA_3_FD_184681 | JGI IMG/M metagenome (GOLD analysis project Ga0209047, IMG submission 184681) | Marine microbial communities from expanding oxygen minimum zones in the Saanich Inlet - Saanich Inlet SI037_S3LV_120m_DNA (SPAdes)... | ecosystem: Environmental > Aquatic > Marine >...
CTCGACGACTGGCATCGAGTCCTCCTTCAACGAGGTGTTCCCGCTCAGTGGGGGCGCTACTCCGGATCAGTTCAATCGAGGCGACGCCAACCAGGATGGTGGTTTTGATATCAGCGACCCGATCTCCATGCTCGGTTTCTTGTTCAACAACGGCACCGTTCCTTGCGTACTCGCCTGTGATGCCAATGACGATAACGGGGTCGACATCGCGGATGCGGTCTTCTGCCTGAGCGCACTCTTCGGCAGCGGAGCTCAGCCTCCCGCTCCCCATGGTGCATGTGGGGATGATCCGACTCCTGGATTACTGACCTGTCTCCAGCAAAACAACAACTGCCCCTGATTCGTCGGGCACGGGGAGGTGAACATCGAACATTCTCCATCGAATACAACGATTCTGGGCCGTCGGGTTCTGCTGGCATTGCTGGCGATAGCCACTCCCTGTTCAGCGCAGTTCGACCCATCGGTGACCACCTCCTTCGACAACCTGCAGGGCGGTTTCGCGAGTGGGTTCAGTCAAGACGTACTCTTCCCCGAAGGCAGTGAAGGGCCCACAAGCCTCGTGATTCAATTTGATAGAGGCTCCTTTGATTTCACCGGCTTCGTTCCCAGTCAGCAGGTCGGCGCAGTCGTCTTCGACATCCTCATTCAAACTCCTGTGGTCATCGTCGCCGGACAGATCATCGCCGAGGTTCAAATCAGCACGGTCAGTTCCGATACAATGAGTGCGATCGCAATGGTCACAGAGATCACCGGAAATGTTGCGGCGGGTCTTGCACTGCTGGGGTTCCCCAACCCAACAGGTCAGGTGGCATTCGATGTTCTCTTCACTGACCTGCCTGATGACACCGGCGGCACCATGAGTGTCACGGATGCGGGCAGCCTGCCCCTGACTGGAATTCTGGATTTCGATGTCCCACTGATCTGGACCACCGAGCCGATTTTCAGACACTCGCCGACAGGTGAAGACCTTGGGGTCAATACCATCTTCACATCCACAACGGGTGCTGTTGTCTCATTCGATGAACTGTTCCCAGTTGCGGATTCTCTGGGACCGGAGTTCCAGCGCGGGGACTGCAACACCGATGGCTCCTTCAACATCGCAGACGCCATTTTTTCACTGGATTCGCTCTTTGGCGGTGGAGTGGATGGCAGTTGCGGCGACGCATGCGATTCGAACGATGATGGGAGCATCAATATTGCCGATGCAATCTTCACCCTCGCTGCATTGTCACCCTCGCTGCATTGTTCAGTGGAGGCACGATGCCAGATCCTCCCACCCCTGGCTCATGCGGTTGGGATGAAACCAATAATGACACTCTCTTCTGCGCGGTCTACAACGCCTGCTGATCCTGAGACCATCACATCCGCTTCACGGCACATTCCTGTTCCTGATGGAGAATCAGGGGCAGACAGAAAATGAGTCGCAACCACCGATAGTCCCCGCCGGGACACCACAGTCCGGATAGGGAAACTCTGGTGGGGTTCCACCCTGAAAGATGAAGCTCAACTCCCCGATCACATCCGATAGATCCAGCAGTTCGTCACCGTTGAAATCGAAGGCTGCCACGCAATCGACCCGAGCAGTTGCAAACAGATACTGCAGCATCCAGACCGGGTCGGAGATATCCATGCCGCCATCCTGATTTGCATCACCTCGGATGAAAGCACTGCCCTGACAAACGTCGAGAACCCCATCCCCGTTGTCATCCGGTCCCTGACACTCGTCTGGAATACCGTCGAGATTGCAATCCGTAGAGGTACCCGAGGCCAGGTCCACCGAATCGGCAACGCCGTTGCCATTGCAGTCAGGCGGTGGCCCCTTGGAGATGCTGAATACATCCTCAAAACTACCATCGCTTCGAACCATCGTCGCTCCGAGGTTGGATCCGGAAAAGTTGAGCGCCAGTGATCCGAGTACCGATCCTGAGTAATACATTGCCGGGTGATCCAGCGATCCGCTTCCCACCGTGCCGCTCGATCCCATGACGATGTACACGGTACCCTGATTCGGCGACGAGTCCTTCTGGTACCCCCCGTCTCCGAGCGGGTCTCCGTTACCACCATCAACGATGTGGAGTGCGGGGTTCCAGGTTCCGCTGTTGCCATCGTGTCCGTCGATCAGAAACGATCTTTCGTAAACATGGCTATGCCCCGACAGCACCAGGTCACAACCTCCTGCCTCGAGGATGGGTAACGCATTCTCTCTCATATCTCTCATCCGACCGCCACTGTCAGCCACTTGGTCCGAATCGTGGGTCCCCTTGGTGTAGGGAGGATGATGAAAGAAGGTCACGATCCAATCCTGAGCAGTGCTCGCGAGGTCGAGTTCAAGCCAGGTCAACATCGGCGCACTTGTAGAGAGGTCCGATCCTTCCGAGTCGAGACAGATGAAGTGCGCATTACCAAAATCAAAGGAATAGAACGCTTCTGTCCCGGAAGCGACTCCTCCAGAGACTCCATCGGTCGGATTGGTTACCAGTCCGTAGTAGACCGAAGGCATCGTTTCGTGGTTTCCACGTGTCGAGGCAAACGGTGTCTGGATCAACATCTGCTGGTAAACATTGAAGAACGCAGCCTGATACTGGGCATCGGTGCCAGAGAGATAGGCGTTATCCCCCAGCAATAACCACAGATCCGTGTATGTCGAATCCGAATAGGAATAGTAAGCATCTCGCACAAGTGCTTGGCTGCTATTTGCGGTTCCGAAATCTCCAATCGCCCACACACTGAAAGGGGTCGCAGATCCCGGGATGGGAGAAGTTTCGAAGAAGTGATTTGCGGAATCGCCTGCCAGGTCCTGGTCTGCCGTACCGATGGAATAGTAATAGCGGGTATCTGGCATCAAGCCAGTCAGCGCAACCTCATGGTCGATGGTAGTGGTCGATGTAGATACGGAACCTGTCAATGAACCTGCTTCGACCCCGAAGCGCACGCTACTGGTCGTTGCCGTATCGGTTCTCCATCGGACCGTGATCGAATCAGCTGTGACCCTCTGAAGATAAGGACCGCGCAGCACAGATGCTGGAGGCGGCGCACCTTCATTGATGACGACCGTGAGTTTCGGTCGCTCTGTTGTCTGAGTCGCCTCGCTACTTCGCAACACTGCTCCATTAGTTCCGCCGGTCGGCCGGAAAATCCAACCGCGGTTGCTGGCCGGGTTGACCGCCCATTGTTCGATACTGTGCAGTACATCGATGGACTGCGGCCCGGTAGCACCGAGTGCGGACCCGACCTCTAATCCATAATCTTCAGATTGCACGCCAGCAGCGGCTCCAAAACTGTTGAAAGTAGTCGGAGACGGTGGAGACCAGTCGACCTCGATCTCATTGACCGTCGCCGCATCACCGGGGTCAATCGAGGTATAGGAGAGAGTTGCGGATGTGATCACGTCTGAAGGCTGAATCTGCCCCTGCAGTGACCCGAAGATCTCATCAAACCGGATGATCAGGAAGTTCTGTCCCCCGCATCGGAGCCGTCCCACTCGATCACCGAATTGGTGTCGTGATCGGCATTTCCCACCGCACCCTGCAGCCATGTATCGGTGGTCTGACTGTGGCTATAAACCCCCTCCTGAAATGTAAGGGTGTCTGCATGCAGGAATGATGTGAACGGCAACAGCAATGATCCGAGGATGAATATGGGAGTGGTACGCATGGGGTAGGTACACCTTCCCGAGTTCAAATGCAGTTTGGATTTGTCTCGCAATCCAGTGGAACTCCGCTCGGTTCACTGGTCCGCAGTTCACCGGTCCGCAGGAGTCCACGGATGCGGAAGCCCTCCATCGAGGCCCCGAAACCCCAGCAGTAGATAAAGGAATTCGAGGGCCATCAAGTGAGCACCCGCCACGTTGGTAATGGAAAAGAGGTCGAGAGAATCGTCGCGCCGTTGGGTAGTCAACCATGATCTCGCCAGTGCGCCTTTGGCTCGTACTGTTCAGTACACTGGGCGACATTTCAATCGGTTGAAAGTAGAGGCTGTTAACCTATGAATCTGATGTACTTCCATCGTCACCAGTTTCGCAGCGGCATCGAAGCCATCCGTTGGGCACTCGATTCTCTCTTGCCAGAGACCTTCTCCGGTCAGTTCCACTGCTGTTGAGAGAAACTGATGTTCAGAGAACGGGTGCTCAGAAACAGGTGAGCGAATCCGCAGTCGGATCGGGACCGGGCGTGGGGAACGGCGGTGCAGGAGGTACACCTCCGCTGAAGAGGTAACCGAGTACGCTGATCGCATCGGCGATATTGATATTCCCCGAATCGTTGGAGTCGACAGCGTCTGGACAGATCGGAGCGATTCCACTGACAAATAAGTAGTCGAGAGTTGTGATCACATCACCAAGATTGAGGATCTGATCTTGATTGGCATCTCCTCGGAGGAAGATCGGGGCCGTCGACCCCACATCCACCAAACAAGACGCTGGACCCGACTCGATTCCATCCCTCAATGCGAGCAAGACATACTGACGATTCCCCGCAACAGCACCGCTGTCGAGGAAGGAAACTCCTTGTCCCGGCTGGATCGTAAGCAGTGCCCCATCGCGATAGATCTCGATCTCGTCATAATCCAGATCTCCATTGACCCACGAGATCTGAACTCCACCGGGATCATCGACGCAGGTTAAATTGTTCACCGGAGAAGGAGGCGTAGAGACTGGAGAGTTGTCATAGATGCAGGTGGATGGAGTGCTCTCGAGGCCGCTTCGAATCGCCATGACGCTGTACTCCAACACAACCTGTGGAGCAAAGAGGTCGGTGTACTGGGTGACGGATCCAGACAGATTGGTGACAAAGACACCGTTCCTGACCACCTGAATCAGATCATAATCGGTGGCACCGAGAATCCATGAAAGATTGACCCCGACCGGATCCGCGACACAGGTCAGCCCCGCCACCGGCGGCGGGGCCGTGACCACGGGAGAGTTGTCCACTTGGCACGACGAGGGGATACTCGTGAGAGCATCGCGAATCGCAACAACGCTGTAGTCGAGTAGAGACTGAGGAGCCTGAGGGTCAGTATAACTGGTCGCTCCGCCGGGGAGGTCGACCAGCAATGCACCATTGCGTGAGATCTGGATCTGGTCGTAATCCAGATTACCTAGCGTCCAGTTGAACTGGACTGATCCCGAATTGAGGACGCAGTCCAGAGCCTCAACCGGATCGGGGGGTGTCGATGGTCCTCCACCGAGAAGATCGATGACGAGGTTTTGATCCGAATTGACAAGCACCGCAGCGATGGTGACGGGATTCAACCCGCTTCCTGGAAGCGGAGTGGCGGTCACATCATAGGTTCCGGCCACCTGGCGAAGTGCGAAGGCACCCAGCCCATCGGTGTCATTCCCGTGGACATAGATGGTCGCTCCGGTGGTGCTATCGGTGAGGGTAATTTCTACTTCCCCCACCGGTGTGACCCCTGCGAGGACGGTTCCCGTGATGGCGAAGCCATCGGGAACCACCACACTTCCCAGATCGACATTGCTCGAAACGTTGACCCCTTCGATCACCAGGGGAGCGGCACCACTCGAGAATTTCGGCCTGAAGGCGATGTCATAGGTATCGGGTACTACCTGGACGGAGAATGTCCCCGAAGAATTGGCGTTGTCATGGGCAGTAGGAATCTCTACTCCCGTAGCACTGATGTAAAAGTCCAGATCGGTCTCCGGAACCGACTGCCCCGAAGAGTTGAGCACCTCTCCAAAGACAGAGAAACCATCGGGTAAGGTCAGAACTCCCAGATTGGTGCCACCCACCGCAATCGAGATCGGCGTCAGGATCGACACCAGGGTAGAGCCCTGAGGAGGATCGATTTCCAGCTGGAAATCACCCGAGGGCGCCAACACACTGAAGATTCCTGATCCATTGGTATTGTCTCCCGGGGTGAGGATCTTCTCTCCAGTGATGGGATCTCGGACATCGATGTCTCCCGCAACTACCGGAGAACCTCCCATATCGAGAACGGTTCCAGTCAACGTGTAACCATTTCGCAACACCACGTCACCCACGTCTACAATGGTAAATAACGCAAGATCGGGCAGCATGACTGGCACCAGCGCAATCGAACTACTGGCCGGGTCTGCAACGAATCGCACATCCCAGAATGCAGGGAGGACCTTGACCAGGAATTCTCCCGCGGCATCCGTTGTATCGCCGGAGAACGGAACGGCCTGACCGCTGAGCGGATTGAAGAAATCCAGGTCCACCAGTTCCAGCGGCTGCCCCAACTCGGTCACCACACGGCCGCCAACCATCCCAGCATCCGCCAGTTGGATGGCTCCGAGATTGGTGCTACCAGAAAGGGTAACTGTCTGGAGAGTTCGATCGAAGAATGGAACCGTTGCGGCCGCTTGAAATGTGATGTCGAAGAAACCGGAGGGCACGGACTGACAGATCGCCAGTGAGAAACTACCATCGGCCAGTGTGAAATCCTGGCTCAGGGCCATCGGTTGCCCGGTCGAGAGCTGGGTGATGTCGATATCGACCCCGCCGATTCCCTGCCCGTTGCTATCGACCACCACACCGGAGATCACCCAGGAAGAGGGTGTACATTGAGCGGTGAGTTCCCCTGAGGATGGGGCCAAGCAGGCCAGTATCAGGCACACGCCCGATACAACTTTTCCGACATTATTGAACACGAGAACGGCTCCTCCACGAATTCCTGACAATTCAACAGATTGCCCGGAAACCCACTGAAACTTCACCCACATTCCTTACTATACCTGCACATCAGGACAAGATCCGCTCGAAATGTCGACCTGGTCGATCCCGTTGACCTTCAATTGCTGATTGGGATGGAATCATTTGATCAAATATCTTGGCTCCAAGAGAGTACTAATTCCCGCCATCTCGGCCTTGATCAGGAACATTCCTGACTCCCGTAGCATCATCGATCTGTTCAGCGGAACCTCGAGAGTCGGCTGTGCCTTGAAATCGATCGGTTGGAGAGTTGTATCGAACGACTGGAATCATTACGCCAGGACACTGGCGATGTCTCATGTGGTGTTCGACTCCGATCGTCTCGCAGAAGCCACGACCATCCTCGATCACTTGCGCCAGATCACCCCGGTCGATGGTTGGTTCACTGAAACCTATTGCCGTAAGAGTCGGTACTTCACCCCAGAAAATGGCGCTCGCATCGAGGGGATTCGACAAGCGATCGATCAACTCGATCTCGACGATGAACTCAGGTGCGTCGCTCTCACCTCCTTGATGGAAGCAGCGGATCGAGTCGATTCGACGGTCGGTGTCCAGATGGCCTACCTCAAGAGCTGGGCACCGCGAGCACTTCAACCGCTCCAGTTGCGAGATCCTGAGCCGCTCCCGAGGAGCCCTCACGGCAAGTCGGAGGCGCACCGGCTCGAGGCGCGTGAGGCTGCTGCCACACTGGAAGCCGATGTGGCTTACCTCGACCCGCCCTACAACCAGCACAAGTATCTGGGCAACTATCACATCTGGGAAACCCTGGTGCTGTGGGATCAACCAGAGGTCTACGGCGTGGCATGCAAGCGGATCGAGTGCCAATCGCGCAGGAGTGATTTCAACTCTCGGCCGGGTATTCGCGCAGCGATGGAACAGATGGTCCAGCAGCTGTCCGCTCGCTACTTGCTGGTTTCCTTCAACAACGAGGGATACATCGATCGAGCGGAGATGGAGCAGATTCTCTCCAGCCGTGGTCCAGTTCAGACTCTTTCACGGCCGCACCCTCGCTACGTCGGAGCGAAGATCGGCATTCACGACCCTTCCGGACGAAAAGTGGGAAAGGTCTCCCATGTCAAAAATATCGAGCACCTGTTCCTGGTCGGCGAGGTCACATTCTCCGATGAACTGTTGCAGGAAGTGGGATTGACCAGGGAACACTCCCTTCTCTGACACTGACCGATGGGAGCGAAGATCGTTGAAGAGACATCGGCGATGATCGAGTCACTGAACTCCCAGCAATTTCCGAACGCGACTCACCTGGATTCGATCCTTCTCGGGGCAATTCAGTTCCCAACGTTGAAGAGTTTTACTCAGTCTCTCCTCCGGTTCGGGCACCCCATGATTCAAATATCTCAAGGCGCGCCAAGTTGCTGGATATTTCTCCAGCAAGGGCAGCCACTGCACGGCGACCACGCGAAGAAGATCTCGATCCTGCGGGTTCTGCTGAAGTTGACTCTGATGCTCCAGCCTCCACTTCTTGAAATGGATGCCCTTCTCCAGAGTACCCTTCTCGACCAGATCGTCGGCATACTGCTGTAGATGGGCAGCGTAGGAACTCCAGTTGGGATAGGGCGGATGGTCCTTCCAGCGCTTCGCCATCTGTCGCAGTGTGAAGATGCTCGCCGCTTCGCACGCGGCTTCCTCGAGCCAATGATGCGGATCGGGATCTTCATCGAACCCGCACAGGATATGACCCATCTCGTGCCCGAACTGATAGGCCATCTGGGCCCAGCGCCGACCTTGGACAGCCAGCCGAACGCGGATGGCACCGTCAGGCCCTCTCCGATGTAGAACGATCGGTCCACCGCTGGGCTCCACTCGTATCAGCGGAAGTTGTGGCGATCCTGCAGCCTGCCACAGCGGTTCAGCGGCGGAAAGCAACACCGCATGCACGTCGGCCAGGGTGGCATTCCCCCACCCTTCCTCGACCAGTTCGATGCGCAGGTCCGCCGCAACCACCGGTGACGCACTCCCGAGCAGCACCCAGAATAGAATCCCACAGGCGATCGATCGGGCGGCTGGAGTCGTCACAGTGATCACTCCGGCATCTGTTTCATCTGTTTCTCCGGGGTTTGTTTCCCCGGTGGCGCATCTTCACCCTGGATGTAGTCCTTCGGCTTGTAGAAGTAGGCCACCCCCATGAAGACGAACGCCGTGGCCAGCATCAATTGGGTGAAGAACCAGAAGTAGGGCGCACCCTGGAGAGTGGTCGCTCCCCCGACGTGAGCCAGCGCATCCCCCTTGAAGGGCTGGACAGCAATATTGGCGGCCACGATCGAGGTGCGAACGGGCAGAAAGTCCTCGACCGAAAGCGTGCCTGCTCCCTCGGAGCCACTCGCCTTCTCCAGTTCGATCTGGGCCTTACGCCGCTCGATCCAGGAGTACCTCGGGGTGGCATCTGCATCTGTGACACTCTGGCGCATGACCGCTTCCTCCTGAGCTGCCACCGACAGGCTGGCGACCTCGACCCCGATCCAGGCATCGAAGGGGGTGTGCTGGAGACCATCAGGACCATCGCTGGAGATGACGAAGTTCTGGCGATTGATCAACTGGTAGCGCAGTGGATTTTCCCAGGGGTCCTTCAAGGCGCCAACGATTCCCCCACCATCCGAAGTCAGTGGTAAACGATCATTCTGTTGCCAGTACTGATCGATGAGACCCAGCCCCTGCTCCAGAATCGCCGTCTCTGCCAGCACCAGGCCACTCTTGCTGCCACTGTTGTTGAACTGCACCCGGATGTCATCGGCAGGGTCTTCGACCGAGAATCCCGGAAGAAGCAAGATGAAGCCCTCTCCCTCTCCCTGGGAGTAGGTCATGTGGGCTTTTTTGGCGAGTTTTATTCGCTCGGGTTCTGTCTTCAAATCCTTGACCTCAGCCGCCACTTCGACGGCTACTGCGATCGTATCGGGCACGACGATGTTGTGATTGACCGCCGCCGTGAAGTAGTTACCAAGAGAAACGCTCATCAGGAAGAGCGCCATGATCACCGACTTCATCCTCTTCGGCGCCTGGGTATAAGCAAACTCCAGTCCTGTGATGGAGACCATCACCTCGGCCGCTGTGAGGATCGAGTAGGCGAGAATTTGCCAGCCGATGGAGGGGGTTTCTCCGGCATCGATGAGCCCCTGGGCGATCGCCACCATGGCAAAGCCTCCGACCATCACGAATAACCCGAGAGAGATCTTTCTCACCGGTGTCAGTTTCCACACCCGGTCGATGGCGGGGTAGACCAGAAACTGAAAGGTCGGGATCAAGATCAGGATCATCACCGGATTGACCGCCTGGACCTGCGATGCCAGCCACGTCACCCCGAGCCAGTTGCGATCCATATCCTGTGCCTGGAGCACCCAGGAGGATCCGGTCTGATCGAACAGTGCCCAGAACACGGCGATGAAGATGAAGATGACACTGACCTTGAGCATCGACTGGATGCCGACTGCGCTGAAGGTCTCACTGAACCAGGCTTTTCCCCCCGGAGGGATGTGGACGAAGACATTTCGGCCCATCCAGAAAGCGAAGGTGGCGATCGCCATCAAGATTCCTGGAATCCCGAAGGCCAGGTGTGGGCCGTACCACTCCAGCAGCCAGGGGGTCAGCAAGGTCGACAGGAAGGCACCGGTATTGATGGAGAAGTAGAACCAACCAAATGCTTTGGTCAGGAGGTAGGAATTCTTGATTCCAAATTGATCTCCGACGTGGGCAGAAACACAGGGCTTGATTCCGCCGGAGCCAAGGGAGATCAGCAGCAGCCCGATCCAAAGGGTCTGGAAAGGGTCAAGAGAAGCATGAATGCCCATCAGAGCGAGCACGCCATGCCCTGCACAATAGACCATGCTCAGAGCCATGATGGTCAGGTACTTGCCGAGGAAGATGTCTGCGATCAGCGCCCCGAAGATGGGGGTGAAGTAGACCGCAGTGGTAAACAAGTGGTAATTCTCGACCGCTGTGGCTCTCGCCATCGGATCGCCGCCGCTGGCCCCTGGCATCAAGAAAAGGAACTGGGTCATGAAGACGACCAGGATCCCCTTCATGCCGTAAAAACTGAATCGTTCAGCCGCTTCATTGCCGATGATGTATGGGATCCCCTTGGGAATCTCAGTGGTCAGGGGGGGCGTGGAGAGATGACTCGACGACATGTATCAACACCTCACAGATTCAGCAGAATATCTGGAGGAAACCAATGCGGCTTCCCCGACCTCCGGAAGGCGAGGCCATCCGACTCGGGAGTGTGACAAAGGAGACTCCCGTTCGCAACCGGGCGAGCAGGGACAGAAAGCCGATTCAGACTCAGTCGACAGTGAGCAGGTCCGTGACCCGTTGGATGAAGTCGGGAATTCTGAAGGGTTTCTGGAGGAAGTTCACCGATGGGGCAACCTCCTGAAGCACCGATTGATCATAGCCACTGACCGCCAGCACTTTGGTATCGGCAGCATGGTCCGAGAGGTAGCGCAGCAACAACTTGCCCCCATCCAAAGGCATGGCCACATCGGTCACGACCAGATCGTATGGGGACTCAGATTTCTTGATCATCTCTATCGCCTCCGCTCCTGAACTGGAGGTGTCCACCACGAACTTCTCACCTCGAAGAGCTCCAGCGGTCAATTCGAGGATCAGCGGCTCATCATCGACCAGTAGAACCCTGTAGGATTCTTGCTCCGGAATCGAATCTTCGGCCTCGGTTTCCAAGGTCAGTTTCAAGGTCGTCAGCGGAAAGAAAAGTTCAAATCGAGTTCCGATTCCAACGGTACTCTGCACGCCAATTGAACCCTTCGACTGCTTCATGATCCCATGAGCGATCGCCAGCCCGAATCCCTTTCCCCGCTCGGGATCCTTGGTGGTGAAAAACGGTTCGAAAATCTGCTCTAGTATCGATTCTTCGATTCCGCACCCATCGTCTTCCACCGCCAGAACGACGTAATCTCCTGGAGGAAGATCTTGACCATGGCCCTCATCATTGGTGAGTGTGCGAGAGTTGAGTTCGATCCACAAATCCCCCTGCGGCTCCATCGCCTCTCGAGCATTGAGCACCAGATTGGTCACGACCATCGCCAGTTGAGTGGGGTCGACCTTGACCACGAGACCTGGAATATCAAAGCCACGCGGGTGGAGTTTGATCTCCTTACTGGCCACCATCTCTTCCAGCACCGAGAAAAAGTCCTGCATTTTGGCGGCAACGTCCATGACTGTGTAGCGCATCACTTGCTGACTGCTGACTGTCATCAATTGCTTGGTCAACTCTGCCGCTTGATTTGCCGCTTTCTGGATCCGATTCGCCTCGAGTTTTGCAGTTGGCAGGTCCCCAGTCCGATCTCTCAGAATGCGATCAGAACCGCCCAAGATGACCGTTAGAAGATTATTGAACTCATGCGCAATCCAACCAGAGACTCGACCGATGGCATCCATATTTTGCGACTTGCGAAGGACCTGCTCGAGTCTCCGGGTTTCGGACACATCGCTCAGGAATCCTTGATATTGCCCGTCGGGCCGCTTTTCTGCCTGCATCATCAGGCAACAATGCCCAGACATCACCTTGCGGAACCGGACTTCAATGGAGGTCTTGATTTCCTCGACCGGGTCGACCAGATTTCGATCTTCCGGATGACAGAAATCGACCAGTCTCTTCCCGATCACATCATCCAACTCATTGCCGAGCAGATGTTTCCATGCCTGATTTGCGTATAAAATGCATCCAGCATCGTCATAGAGAACAACGATGTTTGGCACCGCCTCGAAAAGTTGGCGATAGCGACTTTCTGAAGCCTTCAATTGCTCGAAGATACTTTTTTCGACCTGGATATGAAGCTCCAGTTCTTTCTCCGGATCCGAATCGGTCACGCTGATACTCCCACGGGTTCCAGAAACTGCTGAGAGTTCCACACATCTTCGTAAGGCGGAAAAACGTATTCACAACCATGCTTGTGCTCGAAGGCATTCAACTCGCAGGTCGCATCATTGAAACTCGGCAACTTGTCACCAATACCTTTGACTGATCTCCCCGCGGAATCCACGAGACTAGAAGCCTCCACCCCGACAATGCCATCGCATTTCACATTCTCTTCATCCCGTCGATTCGAGAGATTTCTGCTGGGAAATGCCTGGCACCATCGCTTGCCCGGAACCACAGGAAGGGGATCTCCAAACTTCGCAAATGGCTCGATGGATTCATCCGAGCGATCGCTGATAGGTAAGAAATCTATCCGCTGCTGCTCGAATCGATCCGCAGCCTCGATGGCACCGTGGAGAAGCCCGACCGGTTGCTGATCATCGTTGTGGAATCCGATCCGCAAGAGCACCTTTATTGGCGAATCTGACACTCCAGGCCTCCTGCTAATTCTGCCATCATCGCCTGAGTCAGTTCAACTCCCCGGACGGTTAGAGCTGGAACATACCACCCCAGGACGTCCTGATATTCTGGTTCAATCCAAGGGTTAACGCCAATCAGTCCCAAACGGATCCTGGCGACCCGACTTTGGCCCACGAACGCTACTCGGAGTAGCGCTCTAACCATGGTACAGGACGATCTGGACCCTTCCTGGCCCATGAACCCCGGTGATCAGCACCCCTTCAATATCGGCGGTTTTCGAAGGCCCCGTGACCAGGGTCATGCAGGAAGGGAGATCCTCCGGCGAGATGCTGAGGTCCAGAAGATCTTCAACAATTCGAGAATCGGCAAGCAATACCAGGTGGTTGGGCGGGACCAGCGATGTCAACCGCGACTCCTGATCAGAGCCGGTGACCACCACCGACCCGGTGCTGGCCACGGCTGCCTTCGCCATGGTGATCCCGCATTCTATCTCCTGATACAAAACATCCAGTTCGACACCCTCTCTTGCCACCCGGATCGAAGATTCATTCATCTTCTCGACGAGTTCCTGTTCGATGATGGGATCATTGGAAATCTGGACCGATGTAATCGCGGCTTCGGTGAGGAAGTTCACAGCCACCTTGGCCACTTCCGCTCGCGGACAGATCAAGACATCCATCCCCACTGCGCGAGCTCGATCGACAAACAGAGCTCGCAGATTTTCTCTTTCATCCCCTGAGCCTGGCAATGAAGGTCGAACCATGTCGTGATCGACCACCAGCGGATCCACCGATTGTCCAGGGGATCGGCCCAGAGCCGCTCGAATTCGATCTAGAAAAATATTCTTGGCAGTGCCTTTCATCGAATCGCCCCTCCTCGATCTCGCCATCGTTTTCGAAAACTGCGACTTGCAGGAAGGATCAGGTCCCGATCTCTGGTCCACCCAGACAAGGGACCTGGCGCAGCTCTGAGGCGATCCGATCCGCCGGAAAAACAACGCAACAAGTACCGATGGATCGATGCGGCGAATCGATAGTAGCGATCGGAAGAGAATGCGATTCGCATTCCCCACAGTGCCATCCTCTCTCCGGTGGTTCCGCGGCGCTTGCGAGTTTTCCGACGCAGTGCCACGAGCATCCGCGGCAGATCGATGTTGACGGGGCACGCCTCGTAACATGCACCGCAGAGGCTAGATGCCTCCGGTAGAGTGGGATTTCGGTCGAGACCTTGCAGCAATGGAGTGATCACCGCTCCGATCGGACCGCTGTAGACCGACCCGTAGGCGTGTCCGGTGGCCTTGCGATAGACCGGACAAGCATTCAGGCATGCTCCACAGCGGATGCACCCCAGAGACTCCCGGAATTGCGGGTCTGCCAGGATTCGAGTCCTCCCGGCATCGACCAGAACCACATGCATCTCCTCCGGTCCATCGAGATCGTCCTGACGACGGGGGCCGGTCAAGACCTGGGTGTAACAGGTCAACGGCTGTCCGGTCGCCGATCGTGCCAGCAAGTGCAGTAAAAACCAAAGATCCTTGAATGCGGGAACCAGTTTCTCGATGCCCACTACCGCGATGTGCGTAGGGGGTGCGGAGGTACAGAATCGTCCATTGCCCTCGTTGGTGCACAGCACCAGCGAGCCACTCTCCGCCACCAGAAAGTTGCCGCCAGAGATCCCCAGATCTGCTCGGCGATACTTCTCCCTCAGATGTTCACGAGCGATGCGAGTCAGTTGCTCCGGCTCTTCGGTGTACTCGGCACCGAGTTCTCTGACAAAGGCACGGGCCACCGATTTACGATCCTTGTGGATCATCGGCATCACGATGTGACTGGGAGCATCATCGTCGATCTGGATGATGAACTCACCGAGATCGGTTTCCACCGTCTCAATTCCAGCGGCCTCCAACTGGGGAAGAAGATGAGTCTCCTCGGTCACCATGCTCTTCGACTTCACACATAATTTGACATTCTTCTCGCGTGCAATTTCCACCACGATTCGATTCGCCTCTTGATGATCGCTGGCGAGATGGACTCGTGTCCCGGCCGCTTCTGCCCGTTCAATCCAGGTTTCGATGTAGTGATCCAGATGATCGATGGTATGACGCTTGATCTCTCCTGCGATCGATCGGATTTGATCGACATCGTCGCCAAATGCTTCCTTGAGAACATCCCTGCGAGCCTGATCCTTGAGGGTTGTGGCTTCTCTCACGGCAGATTGAAGAGACTCATCCTCGAGGAACTGCTGGGCTCGCGGACGGATGTCATGGACCCCTCGTGGAAACAGGATCGGCTCACCATCGACACTGGTGGGAGGGGCTGCGGGTTTCTTCAACGGGTTTCCTGCTCCCTCGACTGAAGTCCCAGTGCCTGACAGAACCACTCCGCCACGTGCTGGATCTCGACCGGAGTTCCTCGACGCGAGAGCCGACCCTCGATGTTCATGGTGCAACCGGTGTCATTGCACAGCAAAACCGGTGCACGACTCTCCTCCAGCGCAGCACAGCGATCCTCTGCCAAGGCTCCCGAGATCGCTCCGAACTTGCTGGCGAAGGTGCCGCCAAATCCGCAACACTGCTCCTCCTGGCGCAATCGCTTCACTTCCAGCCCCGGAATCGACTCGAGAAACCGACCGGATGCATCGAACCGGTTCAACTCCCGTAAGTGGCATGAAGGGTGCCAAGCGACCACCGAAGCGGCATTTCCCGGATCACCGACGATCTCATCGGGAGCCAGCCCCAGTTCCTCTTCGATGAACTGAACCAGTTCTCGGGTGCGACGCACCAACGACTGCACATTGGCCGGGACCACGCTCTCCGACCCGAACAATTCCAACGCATGACGAGTGATCATCGCGGCGCACGATCCAGAGGGCGTCACGATCCACTCATCCCCCTCGAAGATCTGGGCCATCCGCAAGACCATGGCCCTTGCGGCTTCTTCGTCGCCGGAATTGCGATGCGCCTGGCCACAACAAGTTTGCCCTTCGGGAAAGATCACCTCACAGCCCAGATGCTCCAGCAACAAGGCGGTCGCCTCCGCCGCTTTAGGGGCAAACTGGTCCGCAAGGCAGGGAATAAACAGCAAGATGCGCAAGCTCTGGCCTCCTCCATCCGCCTCCCCCGATAAAATCGGCCTGGAGGCACTCTTCGACACTCTTCGCCACACCGAGAAGATCACCTCGCAGCGGCTCCCGGGCAAGTCACTGCATCTCTGATCCTTGACACCCAGCGCTCACCAGAGGACTCTCATACCATCGCGGAGGACCACCTCCGACGAGAAATTCTGACCGCTCATTCCCGAGGAGGTAAACCGTGGCGTCCATTCAGGGCCCAGCGCTGTTTCTGGCGCAATACATGGCCGATGAGGCCCCCTTCGACAACCTCGACACCATCGTCGACTGGTGCAAGGATCTCGAATACACCGGCGTGCAGATTCCGACCTGGGACCCCCGTTGTATCGATCTCGCCCAGGCCGCCGAATCTCAAGGTTATTGCGACGACTGGAAAGGTCGTCTCGAACAAAAAGAGATGGCCGTCACCGAACTGTCGACTCACCTTCAAGGACAGCTGGTGGCTGTCCATCCCGCTTATGACTCGATGTTCGATGGATTCGCTGCAGACGCAGTGAAGGGAAATCCTGCCGCTCGAACCGAATGGGCCATCGAACAGGTCAAGCAATGCCTGAAGGCGAGCCAGCGGTTGGGGCTGACATCGATGGTCACCTTCAGCGGTGCGCTCGCATGGCCTTACATCTACCCGTGGCCACAGCGCCCCGCAGGACTGGTCGAAGAAGCGTTCTCGGAACTGGCCAGAAGGTGGAAACCGATCCTCGATTATGCTGACGAGTGTGGTGTCGATTGCTCCTACGAGATCCACCCCGGAGAGGACCTCCATGACGGGGCCTCCTTCGAACGCTTCGTCGAGGCTGTCGGTGATCATCCACGTGCCTGCATCAACTACGATCCGAGTCATTTCGAATTGATGGCCCTCGACTATGTCGACTTCATCGATATCTACCACGACCGGATCAAGAGTTTCCATGTCAAGGATGCAGAACTGGTGCGCTCGGGAAGGACCGGAGTCTACGGTGGCTACCTCGACTGGAAGGACCGCTCTGGCCGCTTCCGCACCCCCGGTGAAGGCGCCATCGATTTTTCTGCGATCTTCACGGCCCTGACTCGCCACGGTTTCGACGGCTGGGCAGTGGTCGAATGGGAATGCCCCTACGAACACTCCTCGGTGGGAGCGGCCAAGGGCGCAGAGTTCGTCAATGCTCACATCATCCAGGTGACGGAGAGTTCCTTCGACGATTTTGCCGGCGGTAGCGATCCGGCAGAGAATCGCAAGATCCTGGGACTGGACTGAGGAGGATCGAATGAGTCAACGAGTTCGGATCGGAATGATCGGCGGTGGCCAGGGAGCATTCATCGGTGGAGTGCACCGTATCGCACTTCGGATGGATGATGCCTTTGAACTGGTCGCGGGCTGCTTCGGAAGAGATCCCAACAACACCAAAGCCACCGGTGCAGAACTGGGGCTCGATCCCGATCGCTGCTACCCCACCTGGGAACGGATGATCGAGGCGGAATCACAACTTCCCCCCGAACAACGCATCGAGGCGGTCAGCATCGTCACCCCCAATCATGTCCACCACGGCCCGGCAAAGGCCGCGCTGGAAGCGGGATTCCATATCATCTGCGACAAGCCTCTCTGCATCTCGCAGGAGCAAGCGGACGATCTGGCCGCTACCGTCGAGAAGACCGGCAGGGTCTTCGCCCTGACACACAACTACTGCGCCTCTCCGATGGTGCGTGAAGCGCGGGAGAGGATCGCCCGAGGAGACCTGGGAACGATTCGAAAGGTCTACGTCGAGTACCTGCAAGGCTGGCTCTCTGAAAAGCTCGAGGACTCCGGTCAGAAGCAAGCGGACTGGCGAACCGATCCTGCCCGCTCAGGACCGGTCGGAGCTCTCGGTGACATCGGCACCCATGCGCACCAGTTGCTCGAGTTCGTTTCTGGAGATCGAGTGACCTCCATCTACGCGATACTACAGACTTTCGTCGAGGACCGAGCCCTCGACGACGACGACATGATCCTGCTCAAGATGGCCAGTGGAGCCACCGGAACCCTGTGCTGCAGCCAGGTATGCTTCGGCAAGGAAAACGGTCTGAAGTTGCGCATCTTCGGAACCGAGGGAGCCATCGAGTGGGACCAGGAACAGCCCAATGATCTGAAGGTGATCGGTAGCGATGGAGCGGCGACGACGATTCGCACGGCGACCGGAGCGGCCGGCGAAGCGTCCACCTCTCTCACCCGGACACCCGCCGGACACCCGGAGGGTTACCTGGAAGCATTCGCCAACATCTACATTGCTTTCGCCCGAGCGATTCGCCAGCAAGAGCAGCCGCTGGCCAACCCGTTCCCGACCGTCGATGACGGAGTCCGTGGAATCCGTTTTGTCGGTGCGGCGCTCCTCTCCAGTGCAGAAAATCGCTGGGTCGACATCCCCGAATAGGAGACATCCAGATGACCGACTCGTACGCACCCAAGCCTGAAGACCGATTCACCTTTGGCTTGTGGACGGTGGGAAATCCCGGAAAGGACCCATTCGGTCCGGCGGTTCGCCCGACTCAGGACCCCTGTGATCTGGTCCGGATGCTCGGCGAGATCGGTGCCTGGGGAGTCAACCTCCACGACAACGATCTGATCCCCTTCGGTGCCAGCGCATCGGAGCGAGACACCATCGTCGGCAACTTCAAGGCCGCCTGCGAAGAGAGCGGCATCGTCGTACCGATGGCCACCACCAACCTGTTCAGTCATCCGATCTTCAAGGACGGCGCCTTCACCGCCAACGATCCGAAGGTTCGGGCCTTTGCACTGCGCAAGACGATGGACGCCATCGATCTGGGAGTCGAACTGGGTGCCCAGAACTTCGTCTTCTGGGGCGGCCGCGAAGGCACAGAAGTGGACGCATGCAGAGACCCACGCACTGCGATCAAACGCATTCGTGATGGCATGAACTTTCTCTGTGAATACGTCAAAGACCAGGGATACAGTCTTCGTTTCGCACTCGAGGCAAAGCCAAATGAACCACGCGGCGACATCTACTTCCCCACCACCGGTCATATGCTTCACTTCATCGAGACCCTCGAGCACTCCGAGATGGTTGGAGTCAATCCAGAAGTGGCCCATGAAACGATGGCGGGACTCTCCTTCGTCCACGCCGTCGGTCAGGCGATGGAAGTGGACAAACTGTTCCACATCGATCTCAACAGCCAGAAGATCGGCCGCTACGACCAGGACTTCCGCTTCGGCTCGGAGGATCCCAAGCAAGCACTGCTGCTCATCCGGCTGCTGGAAGGAACCGCTGGTGGAGAGCGCTGGGAGGGCTCGCGGCACTTCGATGCCCATGCCTACCGCACCGAGGACGTCGACGGTGTGTGGGAGTTCGCCCGCGGCTGCATGCGTACCTACAACATCCTGAAGGAACGAGCTCATGCCTTCGACAGCGATCCGGAGGTCCGGGAGTTGATCGCAGACATCCGCGACCCGGAGATCGATCCGTTGCTGAAGGACTACTCCCCCGAGAAGGCGGCTTCCCTGCGGCAACTCTCCCTCGACCCCGATGCCATCGGAGCGGTCGGGATGCAGTGGGAGCGACTCGATCAGCTGCTGATCGAGTACCTGATCGGCGCAAAGTAACCACGGATGGCTGATCCAGAGCAATCCGACCTGAATCCCCCTTCCCTCGAGATCCCCGGCTACCAGTTCATCTCCCTCGTCGGCGAAGGCGGGTTTGGCGAGGTCTATCACTGCCGGGAAAAGGAGGGTCTGAAGCGAGATGTGGCGATCAAGGTAATCCGCCTCGGTATGGGAACCCGTGAAATTCTCGCTCGCTTCGATGCAGAGATGCACGCTCTCGCCCGGATGAATCACGATCATGTCGCTCATGTCATCGGAAGTGGTTCACTGGAGAATGGTCGCCCATTCTTCGTCATGGAATTCATTCCCGGTGCGACATTGCTGAAATGGGTCGACCAGAACTCTCCTCCACTCGCCCAGCGGCTGGAGGTGTACCAGCAGATCTGCGCTGCAGTGCAGCATGCTCACTCGAGGGGAATACTGCACCGGGATCTGAAACCGGGAAACATCATCGTCACCGATCAGGATGGGAAGCCCCACGCCAAGGTGATCGATTTCGGCCTCGCCAAGGCGCTCTCCGATCCTCTCACCGACAAGACATTGATGACCGGTGACCAATACGTACTCGGTACCTGGGATTACATCAGCCCCGAGCAAGCGTGGAGTCACGGTGCAGATGTGGATATTCGAAGCGATGTCTATTCCCTCGGTGGCATCCTCTACCGGTTGGTTTCCGGTGAGCCGCCCTTCGACAAGTTGAAAGAGCATCACGAGACGGAGATCCTGCGAATTCTCCGGGATGATTCCCCCATCCGTCCCAGCAGCAGGGTGCAGAAACTGAACGCCGATGTCGATCACAATGCACTGCGCAACGAACTGGACTGGATCGTCCTGAAGGCACTCGAGTCCGATCCCCAGCGCAGATATGCAACGGTCCAGGCGCTCTCCGATGACATCGACCGACACCTGGTCGGCACCGAACCGATCGTGGCACGCCCCCCTTCGCGGCTCTACCTGCTCAACAAATGGTGTCGCAGGCATCCATTCTTCACCGTGCTGGCGGTCATCTCTGTCATCTTCTTGTCGGCGATGGGGACCCTCGGCTGGATCGCCTACGAGCAGAAGACGATCGCCAACGACCGCCTCTTTGAAGTGCTGTCCCTCTCGATGGATCAAGACATCGATCAGTTGATCGTGGAAGCGGCGGAGCTGTGGCCTCCCCAGCGGGACCAGACCCTCGCTTACCAGGCGTGGCTCGATCGGGCGGATCAGTTGATCACGGGTTCCACCCGGACCGATTCGAATGGTGAGATCCGATCGACACCGAGCCTGGTGCAGCAGAAGAAAGCTCTCGATCAAATTCGATCTCGCGCCGTCTCGCCAGCTTCGGATTCACCGATCTTCCACGACTCCGAAGATGGCTGGTGGTACAGGGAGCTGTCGAAACTGGTCGAACGGATCGAACAGTTCCACCACCCTGAAAACGGGATCGCTGGAGATGGCATTCATCCGATCCACGGCTGGGGAGTCCGTCGACGTCTTCACCATGTCCAGCAGTTACAGACCGACCACGACCGCTGGCAAGCATCGTGGCAACTGGCCCTGAAGGAGATCTCGGCGTCGCGTCGCTACTCGAAGGACCTCAGCATCACTGCACAGGCGGACCTGCTCCCCATCGGAGCAGACCCCGATTCAGGACTGTGGGAGTTTTCTCACCTACCCACCGGATTGACCGCCACCAGAGATCAGTCAGGAAAGTTGATCATCACTCCCGAAGTGGGAGTCGTCCTGGTGCTGGTTCCTGGTGCCACCTCCTGGATCGGATCACAGGCGCAATCGAAGGAGTTTCCTCACTTCGATCCGGCCACCGAGAGTTGGGAAGGCCCTCCCATCCAGGTGACCGAAGCGGCCTATTTCCTGTCCAAGTATGAAATGACCCAGGCTCAGTGGCAGAGGCTCACTGGATCCAACCCCAGTGGCTACGGTCCCTCCAGGCTCGAAACACAGGTGAATGGAATCAACTACAACTGGAGCGGTCTTCACCCCGTCGAGCAGATCTCCTGGATTGATTGCCAGAAATGGCTGCCCCGATTGAACCTGCAATTACCCACCGAGGTTCAGTGGGAACTCGCTTGCCGCGGAGGAACCGACACCCCTTTCCCTGTCGGGTCGAAGGAGGATCTCCCTGCTGGGCGTTATCACATCGCATATCCCGCTTCTACAGCCATCGACTCGAGCCGCAAGTACCCATTCCACACACCTGTCGGAATTCGCCCGGCCAATCCTTTTGGATTTCACGACATGATCGGAAACGTCAGGGAGTGGTGTCGAGATCGACTCATCGAGGCACCTCTCGGCACCTCACCATCTGAAGACACATTGCTGCGTTCATTCCGAGGAGGGTGCTTCGTCTCCCAGGCGGAAGATTCCCGGATCTCGAATCGTCCTTCTGGTGACCTGACCTACCTGCACCGTGTCCTCGGCGTCCGACCTGCCAGAAGGCTCTCCGACTGACGACTTCAATACTTGCCGAGACAGAGCCATTGTGAAGTCTGGCCGGTATATTATCATTTCTCCCGCAGTTCGATTTGAATCAAACTTCATGGGAGATTCCATCCATTGAACAAGGCCATTGATCCCGATCCAGCCGAAGTTTTCCCCGAGTTTTCCGGGTTCGAGGTCGTTTCACTGCTGGGTGAGGGTGGATTTGGCGAGGTCTACCGCTGCAAGGAGTTGACAGGCCTCGGTCGCGAGGTCGCCATCAAGGTGATTCGCCTCGGCATGGGAACCCGTGAAATCCTCGCCCGATTCGATGCAGAGATGCACGCCCTCGCCAAGATGAATCATGAACATGTCGCCCGGGTCATCGGCAGTGGTTCCACCGAGCAGGGACGCCCCTACTTCATCATGGATTTCATCGATGGGCCCACCCTCGCCAACTGGGTCGACCAGCATTCACCCTCGCTTGCGGTGCGCCTGGAGATGATGCAGCAGATCTGTTCTGGAGTTCAGCACGCGCACAGCAAGGGAATCATCCACCGGGACCTGAAACCGGGAAACATCATCATCCGCGAGTACGAAGGAAAGCCGCAGGCCAAGGTGATCGACTTCGGACTCGCCAAGGCGCTCTCCGATCCGCTCACCGACAAGACGCTGATGACCGGCGATCGCTATGTGCTCGGCACCTGGGATTACATCAGCCCGGAACAGGCGTGGAGTCATGGATCCGATGTCGATACGCGAAGCGATGTCTACTCCCTCGGCGGCATCCTGTATCGATTACTGACTGGACTGGCTCCCCATGAAGGACTTCGAGACCATCACGAGACTGAAATCCTGCGGATCCTCAAAGAAGAGACTCCAGAGCGTCCGAGCCGAAGACTTCGTGAGTCGTCAGGCCGCTACAACTCCGAGGCTTCTCCCGCTCTGCGAACCGAACTGGACTGGATCATCCTGAAAGCACTGGAGGTGGAACCGGATCGACGCTATTCGACGGTCCAGGCACTATCCGAGGATATTGATCGTCACCTGCTCGGCACCGAACCGGTCATCGCTCGCCCCCCCAGCATCGCCTACAAGTGGAACAAGTACATCCGCAGGTACCGCAAATCACTGGCAGCCACGGCGATCGTCATCATCGCTCTGAGTGGTGGAATCAGCTGGGCCCTGATCGAGCGAAATCAAGCCCAGGCACGAAGCCAGGAACTGGAACAGCTGACACGGTTCCAATCGGAGCAACTCGGATCGCTCGATGCTCACGCCATGGGGGTCACCCTCAGGGAAGGACTCGCTTCGAAACTGGCGGGACTTGCCCAGAGAAATGGGCTCGATGCCGAAGAGACCGCACAACTGCTCGAGGGATATGAAACTCTCGTTTCGGGCGCAGACTTCACCGGACTCGCCCTCGAATCCCTCGACACGCACATCTTCAAGGAAACCGAGGAGGCGATCGACGAGGAGTACACAGACCAGCCGCTACTGAGGGCTCGCCTGCTCCACACCCTCGGCAGGGTGATGTTCAGCACCGGTCTCCTCGAACGAGGCATCGGTCCTTCCACCGAAGCACTGAGCATTCGAAGCAACTTGCTCGAAGAGGGAGACGATCAGCTCCTGAAGTCGAAGCGATTGCTGGGACAGGTCTACACCAGGTTGGGCAAGATCCCCGATGCGCTGACTCTACTGACGGAGGCATACGAGACCAGCCACAGGATCCACGGCCCTGACCACGAACAAACCATCGAATCGATGAGTAGCCTTGGAGATTTCGAGGCGAGACGCGGAAACTTGCCCCGCGCCGAGGAGTTACTGACCAGCGCTTTCGAGAGTTTGCTGCGGAGCCGGGATGAGGAAGATTATGACACCTATCTGGCGAGGGGGCGTCTCGCCTGGCTGCTGGCGATGCGAGGTGATTTCGAGGATGCAGAGGAACTGATACGTCAATCGATCGACGGCCTCCGCTCCGTCGTCGGGAATGACCACATGGATACGCAGTCTGCCCTGACCGTTCTCGGAAACCTGCTCGGCATGCAGGGCAGGTACGACGAGATCACCCCCTTGTTCGAGGAGGTGCTCGAGACCAGACGACGCATCCTCGGAAATGAACACCCACAGACACTGATGGCGATCAACAGCATGGGGCATCTCCTGCACCGCCAGGGAACTCTCGATCAAGCGGTGGTGCTCTACAAGGAGAGCCTCGATGGTTGCCGGCGCAACCTCCCCAACGCCCATCCCGATACGATGCTCGCTGCCAACAACATCGGTGTCCTGCTGCTGGACCTGGGAGAGCTGGAAAAAGCAGAGCCTTACCTGCTCGAAGCCCGTGAAGGCAGGGAGAAGATTCTGGGTCTCGACCATGTCGACACCCAGACCTCGAGGAATGATATCGGCATGTTGCGGTTGGAGCAGGGGGATCTCGCCACCGCAGAAGATCTGCTCCTTTCCAGCCACCGCTGGTTGCTGAACCATCACGGGCCAGGACACCTGGTGCCCTTCGAATCTCTCGACCGATTGAGGATCCTCTACGAGGAAGCCAACGAGCCCGATAAGTTTGTCCAGTTGTGGCACGAGATTCATGACCCCATCACTGACACTCCCGCGGCATCATCCCCTGCAGCTCTGGCTTCATTGGCGAGATTTGGGGCCCTGCTTCTGAAGCAGGAGAAGTTCAGCGAAGCACGGGGGATCCTGGCACCCGCTGAGGAATCAGCGGCCAAGATCTTGCTCACCGAAGATCCTCTCCGATTCGCAGAGTTCCTCTGCTCCCTCTGCCTCGCTCTGCTCGGCGATGAGTTCGATGGTGCATACGACAAGATCGAATCGAGGCTGAACGAGGCCTACCAGCTGGTTCTGGAGGCGGCAGATCGGTCCGATCCGGTGAGTCTCTCGTGCCAGCGAGCATTGATCTTGCTCTACTCGAAGTGGCACGATGCCTCCCCCGATGGAGCACTCGAAAAGAAACTCGCCCAGTGGCAAGACACTCTTCGCGATTCGATGGAGGCCGCCGAACCCACTACCGACTGACTCGAGGCGATCGCCGACACCACCAGATGGTCAGGTACCCGGGAATATAGTTTCCTGAAGAAACGAGGCATCGATGCACATCGTTACGAGACTATTTCTGCCGTTACTCCCTCTACTTCTGATCTTTCCTTCCGGTTGTCAGGTCACCGATCCGCCCATGGTCGGTCCCGGAAACGACGGTCATTGGGTCCCCACCCGGCAACTGATCCGACCGGCGGGACAAACGGTGCAGTTCTCCGGTAGACCGGTCGATCTCGTGGTCCATCCGACCGGCGATTTCATCTACATCAAGGATCACCGTGGGATCGTCGTCCTCGATCGAGCGATGAAGGCCCCACTGCAAGAACTCCGATTTCCCAGCGGTGGCGGATCGATGCATGGCATCGCCATCGACGGCAACGGCACACGCCTGTGGGCGACCAATGCACAGTCGAACCTGCACGAGGCTGCCATTGCAGAAAACGGAACCATCTCATGGACAAGGTCCATCCCCCTACCCGGACCCGCTGGCAAGGGGGACTCTCACTCCACCGGTATCGCCATCACCAGGGACGAGAAGACCGCATTCGTCTGCCAGTCGAGGAACAATTCTCTTGCCGTGATCGACCTCGCTACGGGGAAGCGAACTGCTGAAATCGCCGTCGGTGTCGCTCCTTACGATGTGATCCTCTCCCCCGATGAAAAAACCGCCTATGTCTCCAACTGGGGTGGACGCAGGGCCCAGGAGGGAGACCTCACCGCCGATTCCTCCGGAACCGAGGTCATCGTCGATGAAAGAGGCGTCGCCGCCAGCGGCTCGGTGTCGATCATCTCCCTGACAGAGACAAGACGAGAAGTGCTGGTCAACATCGAGACTGGACTCCACCCATCCGACATGGTTCTCACCGCCGATGGCTCGACTCTCTACGTGGCCTGCGTCAACTCCGACCGCGTCGACATCATCGATACCGCTACTGCAAAGGTCACCGGGAGCATCTCGACCCGTCCCCTCGACGACCTGCCCTTCGGTAGCCTGCCCAATGCACTCGCACTCGATGAAACCAACCAGCGTCTCTACGTTGCAAACGGCGGAAACAATGCGGTCGCCACCGTCGACCTCTCCAGCAACAACGAGATCATCGGCTTCATTCCCTCCGGCTGGTTCCCGGGAGCTCTGGCCATCTCCGAAGGTCTTCTCTACAGCGCCAGCGTCAAGGGGGTGGGAAGCCGAGCCGGGGATCCTGAGCCGAAGGGATGGAGCGTTTACTGGTACCGCGGCACCGTGAACCGGGTCGAGACTCCAGGGCAAGATGAGTTGAAGAAGATGACCCGACAGGTGTTCTCCGACAACCGCACCCAGCACGCGCTTCGTTCCAACACGATGCGCGGAAGCGGTGGCACTCCCCGTCCCGTGCCACGCAAGATCGGCGAACCATCAGTCTTTGATCATGTGGTCTACATCATCAAGGAGAACCGTACCTACGATCAGGTTTTTGGAGATGTCGAACGCGGCAACGGAGACCCTTCCCTTTGTATCTTCGGCGAAGAGATCACTCCCAACCACCACGCACTCGCCGACGAGTTCGTGCTGCTCGACAATTACTACTGCAACGGCGTCAACTCCTCCGATGGTCACTCCTGGACCACCGAGGGGATCGTCACCGACCATCTGGAGAAAAGTTTCGGAGGATTTACCCGTAGTTACACCTTTGGCGACGATCCACTGACCTTCTCATCGGAGGGATTCATCTGGGATCGAGTGCTGATGGCGGGGCTCTCCTTTCGCAACTATGGCGAGTTCGACTACGCCGAGCCGATCCCCTCTGGCTTGAGTTTCCAGGCCATCTACGACGACTTCATCAGCGGCGAGAAGAAGATCCAGTTCTCGCAGAAGATCGGCGTCGCACGGATGAAGCAGTACAGTTGCCGCGCGTATCCGGGATGGAACATGCGCATTCCGGATGTACTGCGCGCGGATGTGTTCCTGGAGGAGTTGAAAGGCTTCTCCAAGAATGGCGGCTTCCCCAACTTCAGTGTCGTCTACCTGCCGCAGGACCACACCACCGGGACGACTGCCGGCGCCCCCACTCCCCGTGCCCACATGGCCGACAACGATCTGGCCATCGGTCGCATCGTCGAGGGCATCAGCAACAGCCCCTTCTGGGAGAAAACCTGCATCTTCATCATCGAGGACGACCCGCAGAATGGGTTCGATCATGTCGATGGCCACCGCTCGCTGTGCCTGGTGATCAGTCCCTACTCACGACGGAGAGGCGAGGTGATCCACGACTTCTACAATCAGACCTCGGTGCTCCACACGATGACGAGGATCCTCGGCGTTCCTCCGTTGACCCAGCTATCGGCGATGATGCCGGTGATGGACAACTGCTTCACCACGCGCCCCGACTTCTCCCCCTACCGCGCTAAGCCCGCCACCATCGCACTCGATGAGGCGAATCCAGCCAAGAGTGCCCTCGGTGAGAAACAGTTACAGTGGGCCCTCGCCAGCGAGGCACAACCGTTCGAGAAGTTCGACATGGCGGACGAAGACACCCTCAACCGCATCCTGTGGCACGCCCAGATGGGGGTCGAAGCACCCTATCCCGATGCTTTCGCCGGTGCCCACGGCAGAGGGCTGACGCAACTGGAACTGATCCTGACCGGCGACGATGATGACGATTGATGGAAACGAGGCATTGGATGCTGCAAATCTGTAGTGTGTTGCTGATCCTGGCCGTGACCTGTGCGGCGCCAGCCGCCAGCGATGACGGTCCCGCACCACGATTGCGCCAAGGGTCTCATCAGAGCGAAGAGGCGGGGCGAAAGCAGCTGGAAGAGTACGCGTCGACCTTCGACAGTGCCCCGCAGTGGCAAAAGCGTGCCGCCAACATCCGCCAGCAGATCCTCCGTGGTGCCGGGCTCGATCCGATGCCGGCACGCCCACCGATCGTTCCCATCATCCACGACCGCCGCATCTACGACGGCTACAGCGTCGAGTCGATCGCCATCGAGACGGTGCCCGGCTTCTACCTGACCGGCTCCATCTATCGCCCGACAGAAGGCGATGGCCCCTTCCCCGGAATCCTGTCACCGCACGGTCACAGCCGCGGCGAAGCGGGCGGCAGAAAACGAGATCAGAACCAGATTCGCAGTGCGGTTCTCGCTCGGATGGGTGCAGTGGTGATCGGTTACGACATGGTCGGCTTCGGCGATTCACTGCTGGCAGGCTGGAAACATGAGCACCCCAAGTTGCTGCCGCTGCAGACCTTCAACAGCATCCGCATCCTCGACTACCTGGTTTCTCGTGAGGATGTCGACGCCGAGCGCATCGGTATCACCGGGTCATCGGGGGGTGGCACCCAGAGTTTCTTGCTGACCGCCATCGATGATCGGATCACCGTTTCGGTGCCGGTAGTGATGGTGTCTGCGCACTTCTTTGGCGGATGTGATTGCGAGAGCGGCCATCCGATCCATGTCAGTGCCCATCACGACACCAACAACGCCGAGATCGCGGCACTGGCGGCACCGAGGCCGATGATGCTGATCTCCTGCGGTGGCGACTGGACCCAGAACACCGATCAGGTCGAGTTTCCCTACGCCCAACGGGTCTATCGACTGCTCGGCGCCGAGCAGAATGTCGAGAACCTGCATCTGTCTGCGGAGCAGCACGACTACGGTGCATCGAAGAGGCAGGGAGCGTACCGTTTTCTGGCCCAGCATCTGAAGCTGGACATGAAGGGTCACAAAAATACCGATGGATCGTTCGACGAGAGTTTTGTCACTCAGGAGACATGGCAAAGGATGAGAGTTTTCGACGAGAAGCGGCCGTGGCCCTCTGACGCACTCGCCCCCAACTCGGAAGTGCTGTTTCCAGCCGCCAAAAGACAGCGTTCCTGACTCAGCGTTCCTGACTCAGCGTTCCTGAACCAGCGTTGCTGAACCAAATCCAGACTCACCTCAGGATTCGGGAGTGATCTCGATCCCCTCGACATGAGCGGCGCCCGATGCGATCCGGACCTGGGTCGCAGAACCGACGATCTCGCCGATCTCTGCATCGGTCTTGCCGGCATCGCTGGCGTAATGACGACGTTCCGCTTCGCTGATCGTCTCGACCACGAGGGTTCCCTCGACTCGAACCGGCTGACCCATTGCGTTCATCGGAATCAGTCTTTCGCCATCGATGGGACAGGTGAACTTGACGAACACTCCGTCCTTTTCACCGCTTCCAGTGGGAGCCATTTTCAACCAGCAACCCTTCTTCTGACACACGTCCACCACTTCGCCGCGAATCTCGATGGTTCTGCCGGAAAACTGTTGGGGAGCGGCCAGGACGCTGGCCAGTTCCACCTGTTCGAGGGACTCCCCGATCACCGGACTGCCAAAGGTCGCCACCCGCGTGGAGATGAAATTGCAGGCAGAAATTGACAGCAACAACGGCACGATCAGCACCAGAGAAAAAGCCAATGAGCGAGGCATGGTGGACTCCCATCCAGATCTATGAAGCATTGATCCACAATTCGCTGATCGATCTCGATCAGCAGGGATCCAAAGCGATCCGAATGGTGAATCAAGAGAGACCCCCTGGCAAGCCGAATCGAGTGACAGCCGGGTCTTTTCAGGCCGCGGCCTGGGGCTGGAGTCGCAGCGGGATCTCGTGGAGCAAGCGCTTGAGCCCTGGTCCTTCCCTCTGCACCGAGATCGAGTCCGACCCCATCTCGAAGATGGGGTAGGAACCCTGACTGGAGCGGTCGGGCTCGCAGGTAATCATGCACCGGATCCCTCGCTGCCGAGCAAATTCTACCGCTCGATCATGATCGGTGATCGAACCGAGTGGATCTCCACTGATGTTGGCACTGGTACAAAGTAGCGAACTGACCTCACGGCCGCCCCACAGATCCAGATCCATCGAATCGGCAAGAGCATCTTCCACCTGGCGAAACAACTTCCGATGGATCCCGTCGAGGATCAAACTCTGGTGAGTCCCCCCCCGGATCACCGGTGAGTTGAAATCTGCCGAGGTGAACGCAGTGCGGACAAACGCACCCTGCATCCTCTCGAGGCGACTGGCACTGCGGAAGTAGTGCGGTAGAGCTCCATCGAGGGTCTGGTCGAGAAAGCTATTACAACGACCCATGACGGTACCGTAGTTCTTGCCCGACAAACGATCCTTGAGGCGATTCAGTTGTTCCACTCCCTGACGAGTCGGCGCCGCAACCAGCGTGTAGACGGTCGGAAGTTGCAGCAACACTGCTTCTTCCCGAATATGATCAAGAATCGTCTGCAAGGCTCCTGGCTCAGCGATATCGATGCTGATCATCTGCGACCTCCTTCAGTTCTGGCGACTGTACTGGGCTGCAGCAGGGTGCCACATCCGATGAAGTTGGGTTTGATACCCAGCTGGTCGAGGATCCCCCGCATCGTGGCGGTCGCGGCGGACAGGACCGGTAGGCCGTGTTCTGCTTCCACCAGCGGGATCGCCGGCAAGGAAGGCATCTGGACGCAGGCCGAGAGGACCACAGCATCGGCTTCACCAAGGTCGAGCCGACGGGCGATCTCGACCAGATCATGGGGATCCCTGCGTCCCACTTCACGATTGTCGGAGATCTCCAGCGAGATCGAATCGACCACTTCGATCCCCGCCTGGTTGAGGCAGTCGATGACCATCTGCGTCAATGGCTTCATGTAGGGTGTGATCAATGCGACGCGACGTGCGCCCAGTTTCTTGATTCCATCGATCAGTGCTCCCGCGCTGGTCACCATCTCCGCGGCTGGACTGCCTTGCTGGATCACCTCGGTAAGATGCTTTCTCAGTTTCTTCTCGTGGCTGGGTCCCTGGCTCATCACCGCCACGAGGCAAGCGTACGCCGCCACGTCGACCCCCGCATCGGAGACTTCTGTGGTGCAGCGATCGGCCTGAGCATTCATCGCCGACAGTTCCTCAGCACTGACCTTCTTCATCCGCATTCTCGAGGAGTGAAAGGTGAATCGAGGAGCATCCTGATCGCGCTGCTTCCTCAGCATCTCGGGCAGTTCCGTTTCCATCGTCGTGTTGGAACTGGGAACCACCAGACCTATGCGAAAACTCTGGTCCGAGAGTCCCTTGCCCGATCTAAATTGCATCCTGGATTGAAATTGTTGAATGGATGTCATCGATAAACCTCTCTACCTGCACGCCCGGAACGGGAGATTTCTCTTCCTCGTTCCTATCGATGAAATCCGGAATCCGTAGAGATCCGGACATGAAGACCCCGTAATTTTGCTGAAATTCACCCGGATGGTTCCATTTGACCGTTGAGAGCCTATTGGGGCCGGGATAGGGTGCCCAGAAGGAGGCCGGAATGAGTGACGAACTGTACCTGGGACTCGATGTCGGCACCCAGGGGGTCAAGGGCGTGGTGATCGACCCTGACGCCCGCCCCTGCGTCATCGCCCGGGCTGGTCAGCCCCTCGACCTGCTCCCGGGGCTCCCTGCAGGCGCTGCCGAACAGCACCCAGACGACTGGTGGAATGCCGTCGTCGAGGTGGTCCATCAATTAGTCGACGACGACGCCGTCGATCCCTCCACCATCGCAGGCATCGGAGTCAGCGGCCAACAGCACGGTTCCGTCTTCGTCGACGAGGATGACCGAGTGGTGCGCGCCGCCAAGTTGTGGTGCGACACCAGCACTGCAGACGAGGCGAGGGAGTTGACCGAGACGATCGGCCGTGCGGTGCCGGTCGGTTTCACTGCCAGCAAGGTGATGTGGCTGGCACGAAACGAAGCGGACCACTGGCAGCGTACCGACGGCGTGCTGCTTCCCCATGACTTCATCAACCTACGACTGACCGGCGAGCGCACGATGGAAGCGGGCGATGCATCCGGCACGGGCTGGTTCGATGTGCGCGAACGTTGCTTCGATGATGGCGCAGTCGCAGCGGTCGATCCGCAGCTGGCGGGCAAACTGCCGCGGCTGCTCGAGACGGGCGAAGCCGCCGGCACCGTCTCCCCCGCCGCAGCACAGCAGCTGGGCATCCCCGAGGGAATCCTCGTCGCCCCCGGCGGCGGCGACAACATGATGAGCGCCATCGGTTCGGGTGCGACCCGCGCAGGCAGCGTCGTCATGAGTCTCGGCACCTCCGGCACCGTATTCACCCGTTGTGATGAACCGGTGATCGATCCAGAGGGGTTGATCGCACCGTTTTGTTCCAGCGATGGCGCGTGGCTACCGCTCTTGTGCGTGATGAACTGCACCAACGTCACCGAGGAGGTCAGAAACGGCTACTTCCCCGACGATCCGGACGCGCTCGAGCGCCTCACCGATCTGGCATCAGCAGTCGAACCGGGCTGCGGTGGCGTTTCCTTCGTGCCATTTCTGCACGGCGAGCGAGTCCCCGACCTGCCCGATGCCACCGGCACCATCACGGGGCTACGCCCCGGCAGTTTTGCTCCCGGTGTCATCTTCCGTGCGGCGCTGGAGGGGATCACCGCCAACCTGGCGGCGGGTGTCGAACGGATGAAGCGACTGGGAGTCCAGGTCGATGCTCTGCGTCTGGTCGGCGGCGGCTCGAAGAACCCGCTGTGGCGCCAGATGATCGCCGACGCCCTGCAAGTGCCGGTGACACTGCCAGAAGAAGCAGAATCGGGCGCCCTCGGTGCTGCACTGCAAGCACTATGGAGCCACCAAAGAGGAATAGCCCCCGACCTCACCAGCGACGACATCGCCAGCGACCGGGTGCCTATGCAGGATGGGGTGGTGGAACCCACCCGATGACTCGAGGTGCGTTTTCTTTTTTCTGCCTACCGGGGATCCAGCTTCTGTAGCTCGATCTTGCGAAACTCGGTCGGGTGGCTTTCGGCCTGCAGCGAGATGTAGCCCTCGCTGAGCATCTTCTGGGCTCCGGCGGCCATCAGTTTCTTGGCGTAAGCGTCGCGCTCATCGAGTTGCGGCTGGGTGTATTCGAGCACCGTCTTGCCGTCGATGATGTGCTTCACCACTTCATTGCCGCGCACCTCGATCTCGACAGTGACCCACTGATCGCCGTGATAGGTCGCCGACTTTGAATCGAGACAATGACGCGTGAGCAGTTTTCCGTCCATCACAACGTTGGTACTGGGAGTGCAAAGATTAGCAGTACTGCGTTTACTGTCGCCACCGGGGCCACCGAGCAGTTGCACCTCGATGGAAGCGGGGAAGTCCTGCCCCTTCTCGATGCTCTCCGGCGATTGGCAATGCAGCATCAGGCCATTGTTACGAAACGCCCAGCCGGGACCGCCGGGAACCTGCTCGCCGACGAAGCGGTACTCGACCCGCAGCCGGTAGTGGGAGAACGATTCCTTGTGGAAGATGTGGCCGAACTTGGCGTCGAAACTCTGGTAGTTACTGTAGTCGACCTTCAGCACTCCATCCTCGACGCGAAAGGTATCCTTGTAGTTGGCACCGAGATCGTGGCCGGCGAACTTGATCTTCCAATCCTTCAGATCCTTGCCGTTGAAGAGGGAAATCCAGTCACCTTGCGCCTGTGACGGGGAATCATCCTTCTTGGGTGGCGAATCATCCACCTGCGATGGAGAGTCATCGCGTCTGAAGAACATCAGATGCTGCCACGGTAGGTCATCGAACTGCTCCGCGAGACGATAGCCCGCCGGCAGGTATTCCTTGAGGATCTGTTCCTTGCTCATCTTGTGCAGCTTCTTGATCGGCACCTCGGGATCCTCGCTGCGGAACTCGACCAGGGCGATACGGCCATCCGGTTTCAGTGCCTTACGCATCTTGGCCAGCATCGTCTCGGGATCGCTGAACTCGTGGTAGACGTCGACCAGCAGGATCAGATCGCAGGAGCCATCGGGGATCTTCGGATCGTCCGTACCTCCGAGGATCGGTTCGATGTTGGCGAGTCCCGCAGCACTGCTGCGCTTCTCGAGCATGTCGAGCATCGGTTGCTGGATATCGACGCCGTAGACCTTGCCCGAGTCCCCGACCCGTTTGGCCAGCCGCAGCGCGTGATAGCCGTTGCCGCAGCCGAGATCACAGACGGTTTGCCCCGCCTCGACTCCCAGCGCCTCCATCAGCACCGAGACCCGCTCCTCCTTCTCGCGCGTCTCCCTGAGCAGCCACTCGGCACCCTTCCAGTGCATCGTCTGGGCGATGATGCGCCCCTTGTACTGCGGCTTCTCATCCTCTTGCGCGATACCCGCGGTGGTCAGCGGCCCGAGTGACCACAACAGCGCGAACACGATCCACATCGAGACTCTGCTTCTGTTCATCGGTTGTACTCCTCATCGGGTTGGAAATGGTCCAGGGGGACACTTCTGGAAGAGGTAGAGTACAAGAGAGAGTGGAGGAGGTCACGCGGCCGGATGAGGTGGTATGTCGAGGGCTGAGTGGACTGGGTGGACTAGCTGTGGGGCGGCCTGAGAAGGAAGACAGCGGTGAAGGTGGCCATCAGGGCTGCAAGATTTCCATACTCGTAACTCTCGACATCGAGGAACTGGGGCAGGGGATTTCCGCGGAAGGTCGCCACTCCTGATCTGCCAGATGTTACGGAAACCTCTTGCTGAACCGATGCTCACTCACACCTGAGATGACCCGTGCAAGAGAGAGTGACTCCGGTCGGGTCGATGCCGCAATTGGGATAGGGCAACGATGGAACCTGTCCCGCCTGGAATAGATATGTGAGCAGGTAGATCGGGTCTGCCACATCGAGAGAATTGTCGTCGTTGTTATCGAGAGCGGCCTGGCAGGTAGTTGGCATCCCCCCGAACAGCACTGACAGATTCGTGACCACGTCACCGAGGTCGAGCACCCCATCCATGTTGGCATCGCCTCTGAGGAACATCTCCGGTTCGAGGATCTCGCTCATGATCTCACCGCTGGAGAACTGTGCTTCTGCTCCCAGCAATCGGGCCAGCGTCGGTGCGATGTCGGGGGTCGTCCGCGGAATCGTCGAGATCAAACCGGTACGAATCCCCGGGCCGATGGCGAGAAATTCAATCTGACGGCAGCCGTTGCAACCGTCGCCGTGTCCCTGGAAGTTTGTCGTATGACGACCGTGATCGTTGGTGATCAGCATCACGGTGTTGTCGGCATAGTCCGGGTCCGATTGGATCCACGTCCACAACTCACCGATGATCTCATCGGCTCGCTCGATGGCTGCGAGATAGTCGACCCAGATACCATCGTGTCCGGCATGATCCACATCGGGGAGATACAGCGTCAGAAAGCGCGGCTTTGTTGTCTGCAGGAGATTCTGCGCTTCCACCCAGTTGGCATCGTCGCCGCCGCCTGTCGAGATCCACTGGGGCCAGTAGTCGGGTCCGTAAGATGGATGGAAGCTGCCCCTCCACGGGCAGTAGGGCCCCAGTACGTAGACGCAATCTTGCGCCGGGAAACCGAGTTGCCGCCGGATGTATTCATGAACGTAAGGGGTATTGGAGTAGATCGAGTTGACCTGACAATCGGGGTCGAAAAAGGAAGTCGTTCCGGCCCACGAACCGGTCATGACTGCCGGAATCGCCTCGACGGTGACGGTCACACCGTCGTTGAAGAAGGGTTCGATGATGACACCTTGCTGGGCGAGGGTATCCATGTGGGGAACATATTGGCGGGTCGGGTGCCCCAGTCCTTCCGAATAGCGCAGGCCATCGATCAGCACCAGAACGATACGCTCGGCGATCGGGGTTTTCGGTTCGGGCACCGGCGGTGGCGCACACGGATTGGTGACACTGGTCGGGGACTCGAAGGCACGCAAACACCAGCTCTCGAGGGTGCCGTCGTTATTCGACGGGAAACCGTCGAAGACTGAAAGTGTCCAGGGCCCCGCAACCTGCTGGCCATCGAATATCGCCATCATTCCGCTACTGGGCTGCATGTAGCAGCCGCCAGAATACAGTTCGGAGCCGTTGGGAACCCCTTCATCGGAGTAGGTGACCAGCATGTTCTCGGTGTCTTCACCGTCGCTGTCGTGGAGTCGCAGCGTGGTGCCGCCCGGTGAGTCCAGATCGACCGTGAGATCACCGATGAACGGATGCGAGATCTCGACCACAACTTGTAGATCCTCGATGATGAAACTGTCGGTGATGCTGACGATGCTCGTCACCTGTTGAGGGGTGCCGTTGGCTCCGCCGAAATCGATCTCGGGGTTCTCGCAGACCTCGACATCGGCGACGACCCGCCCGGGAACGAGAACCATCAGTAGCAGCAACCACTTCACGCAATGCATCTCTATCGCCTCCCACCACAGATTATCCACTTTCGGAACCGATGGATCCAGTTCGATGGTTGTCGGTAGATGAAATGCCCCGGACTTCGATCTAATGGGTGTCGGCAGGGGTGTCGGCAGGGGTGTCGGCAGGGGTGGTGGCTCTAGCGGCAGCGGATCAGCGAGATCTCGGTGCCGTTTCCTTCAAGGATCATGTGGTTCTCGTCGACGATCCGGATGCGG
>Ga0209047_1000477_pt1 | contig 35278 bp, 36 predicted proteins | sample SaaInlV_165m_DNA_3_FD_184681 | JGI IMG/M metagenome (GOLD analysis project Ga0209047, IMG submission 184681) | Marine microbial communities from expanding oxygen minimum zones in the Saanich Inlet - Saanich Inlet SI037_S3LV_120m_DNA (SPAdes)... | ecosystem: Environmental > Aquatic > Marine >...
GTAGTTGATAAACCAATGTCTAAAGTTTTACCTGAATTATATGAGGATAATAATGAATTACCCAATGTGAATAATAATTTGTTAAATACACAATCAAATAACGATTCAAATACAAATTATAGATTAAAAAGTAACAATTTAAAAAGAGAGAAAAAAAGTATTTTTAAATAATTAATATAATAACAATAATAATTATTCCACTTCTTCAATTTTAATTTTATTTTCCGTTGGTGTTTCGGTACTTGATGGTTCTGTATTTGTTTTATTTTTTTGCAATTCTTGTTGTCTTCTATTTTTTAAAACATTAACATATTGATTGTATCTTTTTCTATTCTCAAATTTAATATAAACATCATCCATAAATGTTCTTATCTCTCCCATCATTTGCTGGTTAAGTGTTCTTGTTTCTTCTTTTTTAACCTTTTTATTGAATTCTGGGTTAAGATATTCTTTAATAACTTTAATATAATTATTATTCCATTCTTTTAGTTTATTTATTGTTTTTTCTTCGGTATAATTAGTTTGTCTCATTACTAAATTAATAACTTCTTTTTCACGAGTAGTTGTACTCATTTATATAATAATTTAATAATTTATTAAATTATATTAAACGGAACACGCAAAATAATTTATATGCAAAGTTCCATAGAAATTTCTAAATTAATCGAAGACGTTAGTTATGTAATTAGTCGTAAATTGAAAGATGCTTTGAATCCAGTTATTGAAACACAAAATAGCACTGAAATTGCTATATTAAATTTACCGTTTATTCAAAAGATCGTACATGAAAATAGATCATTAAAACTAAAAAATTCAGAATTGGAAACAAAGTTAGCTTTGGTCAGAGAAAATTATAAACGACTATTTTTATCTAAGGTGTCAAATCAAACAAGTGCTAAGGTAGAAAATAATATAAATTTAGAAATAGAAGAAATGAATATTAATAAATCAGATTTCGATAGTATTTCTAAAATAGAAGAAGAAATAATGGAATTAAATAAAGATGAATTTGATAGTTTAGAAGATAGTGATATTGAACCATTTCCATCTTCCGAACCAGATAGCGAAGATGAACATGAAGATAAAAAATTAAAAGAACTACAATTTATAATTTCATCCGAACCAGAAATGTGTAAAAGAGCAATAAAAAATTATAAAACTTTCTATAAAATGCAATCCATTCCTAGTATTCAAGATGTATTTAATTCAGCTGCTGGAATTATAGGATGGGGTAACGCAAATTTAAATAATAAAAAAGATTATAAAAATATCCAGAAAGAAGAACAGGTAGAGAAAAAAGTAGAAAAGGAAGAAGAAGTTGAGGAAGAAGAAGCGGGTGAAGAAGAAGTTGATGAGGAAGAAGTTGAGGAGGAAGAGGTTGAGGAAGAAGTTGAGGAAGAAGAAGAAGAGGAAGAAGAAGAAGTTGAGGAAGAAGAGGTTGAGGAAGAAGAAGAAGAGGTTCAGGAAGAAGAAGCTGAGGAAGAAGAGGTTGAGGAAGAAGAAGAGGAAGAAGAAACTGATGAAGAAGTAGATGAATTAGAGGTTGAAGAAGTGATGATTAAAGGTAAAATGTATTATACAGATTCACATTTAAATGGTGATATATATCGTGTTGGTAATGATGGAGATATTGAAGATATTGTTGGAAAATTCGAAAAATCACAAGCTATTTTCTTTTAGTATTATATAAATAAATGTTGCAAAATTTATGTACACCAGCATTAATATATTTAATATTTTCAATAACACAAATAACAATTGATATTTTCAAAAAGGATTATAATGTAGCATTAGTAAAATTTTCGGTTGCTTTTATTTTTACCATTTTATTAAATTACTTATGTAGTTCAGGTTTAGGAATAGTATCGTGGATAATAGTATTTATTCCGTTTATTTTAATGTCTGTAATTGTTACTTATATTTTAACTTTTTTTGGAATTGATCCAAAAACAAATGATATAAGAATACTTAAAAATGGTGAGGAATTAGTTGATAACGATAAAAAAGAAGAAAAGAACAATGAATCACCACCAGCTTTAAGTAATATTTCAGCAAGTTATTCCGACACTACAAGTGAGATATTAATTAATTATACTAGTAGTAAAGAAGGTAAAGTATGGTGCAAGGCTATATTAAAAAGCGAAGGTAAAACCCCTACTATTAATGAATTGAAACAGGAGATTTCAAAACCAATGATGTTTGGCCAAGGCAATGAGTGTTATATTAAAGATATAACTGATGGTGAGACATATAATGTTTATATGTATGTCGAAGATAGTAATTCAATAGGTATTGATACAAATAGTATGTTAGAAACAAAAAAAGAAGTTACTATATCCGAATCAACAGGTGCTAGTGATGCAGGTGAATCTGGCGCTAGTAGTAATGGATCATCATCGCAATCAACATCAGCTTTTAGTTTATTAAGCGAATCATATCCTTCAATAAAAAATAAATCTAATGTTTCTGGATTACAAAATTCAGGAATTACTTACAGTAATTTTTTTCAAAACACATCAAACGTATATAAAGAAAGAAAGAAACATATTCATCATATAAACAACATTTTAATTGGTATGAATGAAATGGATAATAGTAGTTATTTTATGGTTCAAGCAGAAGCATGTGCTAATAAAAGTACTGATGTTAAATATGAAAAATGTATGAAACGATTATTACAAGCAGTATATTCTAGAATTAAAACAACTGAAAATCAAAAACAACTTTTATACTTATTAAAAAATGGAAAAATAAATGTAACTGGTATAACGGGGAAATTAATATAATTGAATAATATATTAAATTTAGTAAAAACAAATTAAATTTAATATATAATATTAATACATAAATGTTATTATTATTAGCTTTTGGTGGAGGATTTTTATTATTTTTGTATTATTTAAATGACACTGCGGGGTTTAATAGAAATATGTATAATATTTATTTTGAAGGTTTAAATAAATATCATTCATGTTGTATAAGAGTTGAAGAAGTTGTTGATTATTATAATAATTTACCAATTGATAATCAACCACATAATGTTATATCTACTCCAATGGAACCTATACATGAAAATAAAGTTATTTATTCATATGAACCTTACAAAGTAGAACATTCGCTTTCCTATTATAATTATGCTGGAAATGCAAATATGATTTCTATATCAAAAAAACCTATATTATTTTTGAAATCTTATATTGACAATGAATACAAATACTTTCAATTCAATGATATTTCATTAAATTTAAATTCATATTTGCCATTTTCAACAATATCTGATGATCTTTTTATGCAAATTGAATTTATTTTCAATGGAAAAACATATGATATTTCATTAAATTCTATTAAACCGTTTTTAATAAATAAAAACATAATTTTCAATAAAAGATTTGTGAAATGGTTTATGAAAACACAGTTTAATGTAAATGTTAAAGAAAAAGATAGTTATTCAATAAAAATAATTGACGCTTCTATAAATATGTTAGAAGTAAAAGACGATGAATGTATTTTATTTGAAAATGATTCTTATACCGTGAAACAAGAAACTAAATAATTATTTATTTATTAAAAGTATATAAATAAATAATCGCTTTATTATATTATAATGGAATTGATAAACTCCATCGAAGACGCTTCTTCATCTTACAGTTCTCAAACACACCCTCTTATTGATAAATGGGTTTTATGGGCACATTTACCACATAATACTGATTGGAGCTTAAAAAGTTACATTAAACTACAAAATTTGGAAACTGTTGAAGATGTAGTAAGTATAACAAATGCAATACCAGAAAAAATGGTAAAAAATTGTATGCTTTTTTTGATGAGAAAAAATATCAACCCAGTATGGGAAGATCCTCTTAATTGTAATGGAGGATGCTTTTCATTTAAAGTTTTAAATAAAAATGTTTTACGAGTTTGGAAAGAATTATCTTATTCCATGACAGGTGAAACATTATCCAATAAAAAAGAATTTATGGAAAATATAAATGGAATTACAATTAGTCCAAAAAAATCATTTTGTATTATTAAATTATGGACGAAATCATTAGATTTTCAAAATCCAAGAGAAATTATATCAATAGAAGGATTACAAGTTAATGGTTGTTTATTTAAAAAACATAAATCTAGTTATTAAATTATTATATGTATTTTGTATATAATAATTATGAAGTTATTTAATTTATTTATATCAATATTACGTGCTTCACCTTCAATATTATTTGTAATTGGGTTGATATTATTTATTATAACACGTATGGATATTTACTTGATGTTATTAATAGTATTTACGGTTAGTGAAATTATTAATACAATTATGAAATATTATATTTTTAAACCAATTATGAAAAATAAATATTGGCCAATTTTAGGATATGGAACACGTCCACCAAATTCAAAAAATTCAGCCCAATTTGGTAATATAAATACTCCTCCTTATAAAGGTAGTTATGGAATGCCTTCGGGTCATTCGCAAATAATGATAACAGTTGCTACATTTTTTATTATGACACTGTTTAATTATCATTCAAATATTATACCATCAATATTGTATTTTATTACATTTATAGTAATACTATTTTCATTATCCGTTCTTTGGTCTCGAATTTATTTAAATTGTCATACAATTCAACAAGTTATATTGGGTTCCATTTTTGGATTTATAATTGGATATTATGGATTTACATATGGAAACATGTTGATGTAATTATTTGAAACAATCAAATGACCTTATTATTTCTGTTCTTTTTTTCAAAACAGATAAACTAGATGTAGAAGATATATCTCTATCATCGGAAAATAATAATTCATTATATTCAGGAGCAACGCAATATACAGGAATACCTTTTTTTTTTGCTCTTAAACAAAAAATAATATCTTCACCCGTTTCAATCGTTGGAAATGGTTTATTAAATAATTTATATAATGTTGTTTTACGAAAGGATAATCCCCCGCACAAATAATCGACATATAACAATGAATCATCGTCGCTATCATATTTTAAATATTTTTTAGCGTAATCTTTTGGTATTGGTTTTATTGGTTGAACATTCACTAAATTTTTTGAATATAAATCCATTTCATTATAATTGTAATAAAGACCCTTAAATTTTCTGTTAACCATCCAGTTTGGAAATACAAATAACCCATTAATATCCATATTTTTTTCATTTAATACCCACCCATATTGACCAATAACACATTCTTTTTTAGATAATATATCTCGTGTTTTTTTAATAAAATCCATTTTAGGAAATCGGTCATCATCTAAAACAATGACATAATCAGTTGGAGCAGTTAAAGCCAATTGATATCTACCAATATATTTAAAATTATAGTCTGATTTAATATAATATAAATGTTCAAAAACATCTTTCCATTTTAAAAAAGCATCTATTAATGTATCATCTTTACATCCCAAAAAACATCCCCATATATATTTTGGTTGAATAGATTGATTTTGTAAATCCTTCATTAACATATCCAACATATCAACTGGTTTATTAAAAAAGTTTAATATAACAGTAACATCACTCATATAATGATAATTATAAGATAATATTTATATTATAATTATTATTAGATTTTAATTATTGACCATTCGCTATGGTGTCCCTTACATAAAACCACACACGGAGTTCCAAATAAAGCAAACTTTTTTATATTATGTTTATTCATATATTTTTTTTCACTATTAGTCACTCCTTCATGATATTTATATAATAATGAAATATGAGCTTCTTTCGGCCACCATACTGGTTTTTCTCTACTATTACCTTCTGAATAATACAAATTATATTGTAAAGCAGTAAATCCATTATCATTGGTAATTAAAAAATTATCATCAAGATATGTTTTAATAAATTTATGTTTTAAGTCAGTTACCAACGATTTATGTAAATTTAAAGCATCAGACATTTTTAAATGTGTTTTTACAGACATATGTGGAATAATTGATTTATTTACATTATACCAATATCTACCTTCTGGTAATAACCAAACACAATATTTATAATTAGGATATGTTTTAATTTCATCATCCACAGTCGTCCATATTTCCCAATGAGATCCCCAATCTTGATATGGATATATGCAATATCCATTCGTCCCCCAATCTTTTCCCCATGAATTCCTTATAATAAAACCTTCATTATTGTAACCTACAATAGTCATTGCATGACCTCCATATGTATTTGTTTCTCCTTCTTTTTTCTGCCACATCTTAACACCCTTATTATTTACTGGAAATGATATCAAACAAGGACCATTTATAAATAAACTTTTTTTTAGTTGCTTCACACCATATACTCTCGCGTAACTTTTTATTTTATATTTTAATGCTTCCTTATAACATTGTTTTGGAATATCTGATTTGTCTTGAATTATTCCATAATTATATGTTTTCTCCAAACACACACCAATATTTTTCAATATTCTCATAGTATCTCTACCATACATTCCATAATCATTATCTTTATCTTTATCATAAATATTATATCTATTATTATAAAAAAATTGGGGTGATAAATATTCATTTAATCCAGATTCACGTCTTTCTTGCCATTCTTTCATACAACAAGCACATTGTGCCCAACAAGTTCCTTGATCACCCTGGTTTCTAATTGGTAGTAATTCATCACGATAATCTAATTCTTCTGGATATTCTTTACTAGATGAAAAAATAAAATCTCTTTTATCTTTTGGAGATGGTGAAACATTTAACTTAAAATTCATATAATTAATCATACGAAAAAAATTTACATACAAAAATTACTTTTTGTTTTCCCGATTTTTAATTTCTAAATCAAAATCTTTTTTTGTTAAAGCATACCCCCAATGTTGTAATGTTTGTCGCATTTTTGGACTAATATCATAATTATTCCAATCTTTTTTACCTCCCTTTTTCATAATTTGAGTAATTAACCATTTTCTAAAACGACCGTTTGGACCAGCTAGTTTATTCCATCGACTAATTTGTCTATCATCATCCTTAGATCTTCTTCCTGAAAAAAATTCACAATACCACTGAACCCATCCATATGGATCCTGCTTATCAATCCAATTTTTTTCTTCCCAAAATTCCAATGTTGTTCCTACCTTTACCTTATATTTGTTTACTTTAACATCATATTCGTCAAATGGTTTTGTTAAATGCTTTACTGGTACATTTTTCCACCATTTACTTGGATAGTTTTCATGCTGGTTTTTCAAAATATTCTTACAAAACTTACTTTTAATAGGTCTCCAATACGTTCCGCCAAAACTACCTAATTCAAACATTTCTTTTGGACTTAAATTTGGTGTAAAATCTGGTCTATCTTTAAAATAATATTTGCCTTTTTTCTTCATATGTTTCTTATAACGCTTTCTTTTTTTATTTTTTCGCGTTTTAAACCCTCCTTTTATTTTTGGAACCCTTCTTGTTCCAAATTTATGTTTTTTTCTTGCTAATTTTGCCAACTTCATTGCCTTTCCCTTAGGATCACAGAATTTCTCTAAAATGTTATAATCAACAGCAGCAGCTTTACCACCTGTAATGGAACTAGCTAAACGTGCATAACCCCATGAATGAGCGCTTTGATTCGGTCTGCTTCCACTAGAATAATAAGCCCCTTGTCCTTTTTTAACAATTTTATTTAATCCTTTTACACTACATTTAGTTGCTTTACTTAATTCCTTACCTGGTTTTATAGATTTTAAATGATATATTTTTTCAGCGTTAATTATATGTTTACTTTTTTTTGATGTAAAAGAAGAAACCTTTTTTCTTGTATAATATTTCTTTTTTTTATACCTTCTTCTCGACTTATTTAACTCGTCTTTTATTTTATTTTTATCTTTTTCACTTAATTTGATAGGAACATATTTGATAGGAACATTTAATTTACTCATAAATATTATATATATAAATAACAACAGAAAATCTAATACTATATAAAAGATGTTTTCAGAAAATATGTGTGAAAAATATAGTAATCCATTATATTGTTATTTTGATACAACCGGATTAAAAACATGGAGTATAATAAGTATTATATTATTGCTAATATTATATTTATTGAATTTTAATAAAAAAGTTATACATGTATTTTTATGCATAATAATATTAAATAGCATTATTGGTTCTTTACTATTTAATATTTTAGCTAGAAATAAGATAGTTGAGATATTTAAATTAAGTCATATGTCGCTATCTTTACTTGATATTTTAATACACATTATACCATTAATTCTTATATTTTGGTTTCATAAGACACCTAAATTAAGTATATCCGAACTTATAAAAGCGATAACTATAATAGGAATATTATTTTTATTGTATAACTACATTTTTGATATAAATCAACTATATATCTCTCTTAGTATTGTAAAATTACCCAAATATATAGTTATTCCATTATATTTGATACTATTTTCATTGCTTTTATTTTTTATGAATTATTATTAATTATAAAGAAGGCAAAGGAGCTAAACACAACTTAATTTCTCCTAATGAAGCAACACTATATCTTACTATAAGTGGTATATTATTTTCCAAGTACATTTCAATACTATTACATAAATTAGTGCATTTAATAAAATAACTTAAATTTTTCAATGAAAATTCTCCTTGAATAATTTCATCGTTTTCTTGTTTTTGAATAAATTCCATATTACCATCACATTCAGAACGACGCAATGTACATGACGCAAATGGTCCATTGCAACTAAAAATCAACTCATTACCAACAGATTTTATTTCCAATCTATCTGATAAATTACTTAAATCCCTAACAATTTTTTGAAAATCACTTGAAGGCATATTAAGAATAGAAGAATACTTGATTTTTGGCAATTCCAAATCTTCATCATCAGGTTCAATCAATCGTAATTTTTGGTCCTTACATTGTTTAATATCCCCATTTTCAAATTTTAATCCCAAATGATCAACGATACCATCATTATAATCATTTTCTTCTATGTAAATAGTTAATGTATCATCATTATCAATTGAGTTTATTAATTTAAATAATTGAAACATATTAACACCGATTACTATTTTTGGATATTTACAGTAATAATACTCAAATTTATCTGCTTGTAAAAATAAATGAGCTAATATTGTATGTGACTTATCCATATTAACAATACGGATACCATCTTGTTGAAATATGATATTTGTTTCTAATAAAATATCTTTTAAAGCAGTCATTAAAGTTCTAAAAGGTGGAATTTGTATTGTTTTGATTTCCAAAACATTTGTATTATCAGACATAATATATTAAAATAATAATAATCTTTAAATACTAAAATTATTTATTATTCAAACGCATTAATAATAGTATTGAAATATGTATAAATTGAATTAATTTAAAATTAAATTATTATTAGTAATTAAGTTAACATGTCAGCAATAAAAAAATTTATATCAAGTTGTTGCATAAATATAAAAAACATTTTTACAAATACAAATACAAGAAATGATTTTGATAATACTATATTTCCAAATAGTAATGATAATTTAAATAAATATAAGATAACACCTATAATAGTAATTAATTTTAATAAGCGTAATATAAGAGAACAATTAGGGAAAGGTGGCAGTGCGATTGTTTATAAATATATCGATAATAACATAGAATATGCGTGTAAAAAACAGCCATCGTCTATAAGAGCAATAGAAAGAGAGATAAATATTATGAAATCATATAAACATAATCGTTATTTACCTACTTATTTTGATTCTTATATTAATAGTGAAAATAATTTACAAAATGCTATGAGATATCATTATATACTTATGGAACATTGTAAGGGAGTTGAATTATTTGAACAAATAAAACCTAACTTTGATTGTACATTAGCTACAAATATTATATATCAAGTTGTATCTGCTGTGAACCATTTACAAAAATATAAAATAATACATTGCGATATAAAACTAGAAAATATTATTATAAATTCAAATAATCAGATAAAATTAATTGATTTTGGATTGTCTAGAATTTTACCCGAAAATAGTAATTGTATTAGACAAAGTAGATATACTGGTACAGTGGGTTATGTTTCACCTGAGTCTATTCTATTTAATTACATAACATTAAAAACCGATATTTGGAGTATAGGTATATTGTATTATATATTATTGAATAATTCTCATGTATTTAACGTTGTTAACATCTCTAAGTATAAAAACCAATTATGCTGTATGAATTCTGTGATAAAACAAAACAATTGTTTTATTGTAGACAATAATACAGAAAAAGATTTTGCTGTAAAACAAAATATGATTCTATTCTTTAAAAATACAATTTGTTATGATAAACATCGCTTCACAATACGTGATTGTTTACACAGTAATATATTTAAAAACATGATATATATATAATATTTCTGAATTTTAAATATTAAAAATAATATTTTTATTAATGTAAATATGTCTATGGAAAATGTAAAACTATTAAATGAAATTAATAGAAATTTTACTACAATACTTGAAAAATATTCAACTAACATCAAAGTATTAAATAAAGTAAATGATTATGTAAAGGAAAAACTAGAGCATCACATAAATAAAATATATAAAGAAAACAGTGATTTAGAATCAACAAATAAAGAAAGAGATTATTTTATAAATAAATTTTTATCTAGCATGGAAAATATATATTATTATGTGAAAGAAAGAGATTTATTTATTCATTATGATATGCATCATTATAAATGTATTGAAGAAGACCATATTTCTAGTCAAATATATAACGATATTATTGAAAATCATCCTCGATTAAGTCAGTATAAATTTGATATACAAAATGAGATAGTAGATGAATATAAAACACAATTACTAGTACAATCAATACCCGAATCATACACTATTCAAAATGTAATTAAGTTTTTAATGACTTATTTTTTCGATTATAAAGATGACGCTAAATACTTTTGCTGTATACTAGGAGATTTAATTTTAAATAAAGAATCAAATAAGGTTTTTTGTATAAATGAAAATTTATTGAATTTTATTAATATGTTTGAAACTATAATATCCGATAGTATTAATTCAAATGTTTCTTTATTGAAAAATAAGTTTACAGTAAATAAAATGATAGTTGGTAATGATATAATAAATCATAGAATATTATCATCGACTAATATAAATAAATTATCTTTATGGAATGATTTTTTAAATAAATATGCTATTGATATATATTCTGTTTGTGTACATTATTCGAAACGATATCTTAATTCGGAAAAATATTTAACACATCATAAAACTCCAAATAATATATTATATTTAAAAACAAATAATATTAAAACCATAGTAGAGACATTTGGATTAAAATGGATAACAGTTAAACAAAACAGTTCCATTACTTATGAAAATATGATATTTTTATGGTATAAATATTTGAAATCTAAACAAATTCCAACAAATATTATATGTAAGTCGCGTTTACACAAGGATATGTTAAAATATGCTAAATATGATGTTATAAATAGCAATTATTTATGTGTGAATCACCCAGATAATTCATTAATTATAAATACAAAAGAGTTTATAGATAATTGTATTGTTCATGAAGACAATGATCAATTAGAAATTAGTGAATTCATAGAAATATATCAACAGCAATACAATTTGCAAATTGTAGATGAAAATAGTGTTGTAGAAATAATAAAATATTTTACTGATTATAAACTAGAAAATGATGATAAAACTATTAACAATGTTAAATGTTTATCATGGGATAAAAAGGGAGATTTAAATATGTTTATAAATCTAATGAAAACATCGCATCAAGATACATCGCGCCCTATTCATGAAAATTTATCATTTAATACTATTTACACTAAATATTGTAAATATACATCTAACAATGGCAATGTTAATAAAATAGCAACAAAAAAATATTTCATCAATTATATATTATCAACTATTCCTAATAAATTTATTTATTTCAACAAAGTATTACAAACATTTTGGTCAAATTAATAGTAATATATTTATTAATATTAATTATATTGATTTATCTCTCATATAAAGGCGCTCCACTTTAACGGCGTTTTTTTGATTTATTTTTTCTACCTTTTTTTTTCATGGTCTTTTTTCTACCTTTTTTACCTTTTTTGCCTTTTTTGATTGCACCAAATTTACCTTTACGTGTAAAGTAACCTTTGTCATGTAAACGTTTCAACATTTGTGGGCCTTTACTGCTTTTTGCTCTGGAAACAATTTTACCATGTTTATTTTTTTTAAGACCTTTTTTTGTTAAACCTCCTGCTGTTTTGTAAGCAGTTTCGTGCATAACTTGTGCACGAGAACCTACTAACATTTGATATTTCTTACCTTTGATATGATACATACCATCATCGCTTTTATGTGCTCTTTTTACCATTATATATTTTAATAAGAAAAAATAAAAATCAAATCAATAAAATGGGGTTTAAAATAATATTTCTAAATTATAATAATGAGTGATAGTGAAATAGAAGATTATATAACTTTTAAATTATGTAAAAAAGATATTGAAACGGCAAGAAAAGAAATAAACGAATTTGAAAAAATATTAAATAAAGCTAAAAAATCATATAAGGAAAAATATAACCAAGAATATGATTATAAGTGGTATAATTATATAACGCATATTTTAAATTGGTTCAATCCATTAAGTTATATTAATATAAGTCAATATTCTACTAAATCAGATGCAGAAATATTTAAAGAAGGATATAATATGTATTCATCTTACTATGATGATATATTTGATGACGATTATTAAGTTATTAAATAATAAAATTGATTTAAAAGTAAATACTAATATTCAATATTATTAAATTATGTCTCAAAATTTAGCAAACGAATATCAAAAAAAAACGGATCGTGAACATATTTTAGATGCTCCTGATACTTATATAGGGCAAGTCGATATGGACGAAACTAAAAATTGGTTATTACAAGATGATGGTAGTTTTAAATATCAAACTTATTCTTGGATACCCGGTTTATTTAAATGTTTTGATGAAGGTATTGTAAACGCAAGAGATCATGCTGTTAGAATGTCTGAAAAGTATAAAAAATCAAAAAATATTATACCTGTTAAAAATATTAGTATTGAAGTGGATGAAAAAACTGGTGTTATTACTATGATAAATGATGGCAATGGTATTGATGTAGCAAAGCATCCGGAGTATGATCTTTGGATTCCAGAAATGATTTTTGGACATTTAAGAACATCAACTAATTATGATAAAAGTGAGAAAAAAATAGTAGGTGGTAAAAATGGATTTGGTTTTAAATTGGTATTAATTTATTCTAAATGGGGGACAATTGAAACGGTTGACCATGTAAGAAAAAAGAAATATACACAACGATTTGAAAATAATTTAGAAAAAATTCAACCACCTGTTATAAAACGTTCAACTGTAAAACCATATACTAAGGTAAGTTGGTTACCAGATTATAAAAGATTTGGTATTGAAAAGTTAACATATACCATGTTTAAATTATTTAAGAAAAGAACATATGATATCGCTGCTGTTACTGATAAGCAAGTAGTTGTAAAGTTTAACGGTAATACATTACCTATTAGGACATTTGAACAATATATAAATATGTATATTGGTACAAAAGATCAAACAAAACGATTATTTGAAACATCGCCAAATGGTAGATGGGAATATGCTGTATGTTTAAGTCCCGTAGATGAATTTACACATATTTCATTTGTTAATGGTATTAGTACAACTAGAGGTGGTAAACATGTTGATTATGTTTTAAAACAAATTACTAGGAAAATGCAAACGTATATTGAAAAGAAAAAGAAAATTAAGGTTAAGGAAAACACCATTAAGGAACAGTTAATGTTATTCTTAAATTGTGTAGTAGAGAATCCGTCATTTGATAGTCAATCAAAGGAATCTATGAATACTCCTGTTAGTAAATTTGGTAGTAAATGTGAAGTAAGTGATAAATTTATTGATAAATTAGCTAAGATGGGTGTAATGGAAGCAGCAATTAGTTTAAATGAAATTAAAGATACAAAAGCAGCTAAAAAAAATGATGGTAAAAAAGTAAGAACTATTAGAGGATTACCAAAATTAATGGATGCTAATTATGCTGGAACTGCTAAATCTCATGAATGTGTTTTGATATTATGTGAGGGGGACTCAGCAAAATCAGGTATTTTATCTGGTTTAACCAAAGATGATAGAAATTTTATAGGTGTATTTCCTCTTAAAGGAAAATTATTAAATACGAAGGATTTACCTCAGAAAAAGATTAATGATAATGTTGAAATTACAAGCATTAAAAAAATATTAGGATTAGTTACAAATAAATCATATGATAAAAAGGAAATCAAAACATTGCGATATGGTAAGGTTATATTTATGACTGATCAAGATTTGGATGGGTCTCATATCAAGGGATTATGTATTAATTTATTTCATAGTCAATGGAGAGATTTGTTTAAAGCAGAGAAATTTATAGGATTTATGAATACTCCTATTATTAAAGCAACTAAGGGTAAGAGAGAATTAAGCTTTTATAATGAAAGTAAATATAAGGAGTGGAAAAATCAAAATAATAATGGTAAAGGATGGAATGTTAAATATTATAAAGGTCTAGGCACAAGTACAAGTAGAGAATTTAAACAATATTTTAAAAATAAAAGATTAATTACATTTTCATATACCGGTAATGAATCTGATAATGCTATTGATAAAGTATTTAATAAAGAAAGAGCAGATGATAGAAAAGGTTGGTTGGAAAAATATGATAGAGATAATGTTTTAGAAACTAATAAAAATCAAATACCATATGAGCATTTTGTAGATAGAGAAATGATACATTATTCAAAATATGATTGTGAACGTTCGATTCCAAATTTAGTAGATGGATTTAAAACAAGTCTTAGAAAAATCATATATTCATCGTTTAAGAGAAATTTAATAAAACCAATTAAGGTTGCTCAATTATCTGGTTATGTATCGGAACATTCGGGTTATCACCATGGTGAAATGAGTTTAAATAAAGCAATTGTTGGTTTAGCGCAAAATTATGTTGGTTCTGGTAATATTAATTTACTACAACCAGTTGGACAATTTGGAACTAGATTAGAAGGAGGAAAAGATAGTGCTTCTGAAAGATATATTTTCACAGCATTAAACTCTCTTACTAAATATATATTTCCAGAACAAGATATTCCATTATTAAATTATTTAAATGATGATGGTGATAAGATTGAACCAGATTATTATTTACCAATTATACCAATGATTTTAGTTAATGGAGGAAAAGGTATTGGAACTGGATATAGTTATGAAGGGTTGTGTTATAATCCTAAACAAATCATCAAATATATTAAAAATAAAGTAAATGGTAAAATACATCAAGATAATGTTGTAATTGAACCATATTATGAAAATTTTAAAGGTAGTATTATTAAACTTACAGCAACTAGATTTATGATAAAAGGTTGTTATCAAATTGTAAGTTCAAATAGTATTCGTATAACTGAATTACCAATTGGAACTTGGACTGTTAATTATAAGGAATTTTTAGAAACATTAATGGATGATAAAAACAAGAAAAAGAAACCAATTGTTAAATCTATTACAGATATGAGCACAGATGCTGTTGTAGATATAACCGTTAAATTTCAACCAAATACATTAGGAAAACTTGTATCTAAACAATTAGACCAACATCATAATCAATTAGAAAAATCATTAAGATTGGTTACTACTAAAAAAACAGAAAACATGCATTTATTTAACCATAAACAACAATTGAAAAAATATAAAACAATATATGATATTATTGATTGTTATTTCCCAGTTAGAAAACAAGGATATATTACAAGAAAAGAATATTTAATTAAACATTTAGAAAAAATTGTAATGGTATTAAGCAATAAAGCAAGATTTATTAAAGAACAATGTGATGATATTATAGATTTAAGAAAAAAGAAAAAGCAACAAGTAATAGAATTATTACAATCTCGTAATTATGATATTATTGGTGGTGATAAAGATTATAAATATTTAAGAACGATGACAATTGATAGTGTTGAAGAAGAAAATGCAATTAAATTAAATCTTGAACAAGAGAAAAAACAAAAAGAATTAGATATCATTAAAAAGAAAACGATTGAAGAAATGTGGACAGGAGAACTAGATACATTAAGTGTTCAATATCAAAAATATCAAAAAATTAGGAAATCTAAATTATTTGGAGACGAAAAAAAGACAGTTAAAAAAGTAAATAAGAAAAAAAAAGTAAATAAGAAAAAAAGTAAATAATTTAATAGTAATAATTTAATAATATAAATAATAATAACTATTTTTATTTGTTATTATTATTGATTAGAAGAATTTTTTTGTTTCTAAAGTATTATTGTGATAAGTAGATATTGGTCGTTGAATTGGAGTTGCCATTGTGCTAATATCTCTTTTATATTTCATATAACCATCCGCTTCTCCATATATTTGAGGAACAGCGTAATCACACACTAATTTATTTAAATCACGGACTTGTTGTCTGACATTATTTCCGTGTTTTGCATTTTGTAAATAAATACTTCGCATAATAATTTTTAATGTATCTTCATTTTGGTCAGCAATGGTAAATATTCCATTTGACAATTTATAAACACCTGCTTTTATTGCGTTTTGTATAATTTTGATATTTTCTTTTGAAAAATAAGCATGTGATAATTGAGTTGAACTATTTGTTCCTGTTAATGCTTCTCTATAATCACTTGTAGTATCTGTCGTTGGTATTTGATCGTATAATGTAAATACATCTAAATTTGTTTTTCCTATTATATCAATTCTTCCATTATTCATATTAATATATATATAAAATATAATATTTTATTATTTTATATATAATGAGTTTTCAAAAAACAGTTTTAATAATAGCTTTAATTGTTTTATCAGTTATGTTATTTTTTATTGCTTTAGCAATGAGAGGTCTCAAAAAATCACAAGGATATCCTCCTGAAATTGCTGAATGTCCTGATTATTGGACAAAAAATCCCGATGGTACGTGTAAACGACCTGATAATTTAGATTCACCTAACTTCGGTACTGCCAAAGATAATAATATTGACTGTAGTCAATTTCCACCTGGAACCGAGGGGACTGGTGAAGAAGCAAAAAAAACTTTTTCTGCTGATTGTACACTTGAATGGGATGGTATTACAAATATAAATTAAATAGTTATGTAAGATATTATAAAATGATATAGTATAATATTCTATGATTTTTCAATATATGCAAACATCTCTCCCAGAATGTTTGGTTGACCTTATTTATAGTTACATTCCAAACCATGAATTATATTCATTATCAACAACAAACTTTAATTTACATATAGAAGATTATTACAAGAAACACAAAAAAAACAAAAGAGGACGATTTTATTATGGAAAAATAAATAATACATATGTTAGATATTTGATACGAAATAATATGTATTTATTTATTGAATATTTATTATATTCAAATTTACATATTCCCTTTGGTAAAATTAAAAATCATTATTACAGTGGTAGAATGTTTAAAACATATATAGATTATTGTATATTTTTAACAAATAATTATGAGAGTGAAAAAACAAAACAACTATTGATAGATTATAAAAAAACACATCATTTATAATAAACAATTACGGTTAATTATAATTTAAAATATAACAGTTAATTAATATATTCGATGGATAATTTAGATTTAAATGAAATATTAGATAGAAAAAAAGAAGAAGCTCAATTAATAGATTATTTAAAGTACTTTGAAGAAAATAAAAAAGATTTAACCACTAAAAGAGGAATATATATATATGGTAACCCAGGAGTAGGAAAAACAAGGTTTGTCTATGATATTTTAAAGAAACTAAATTATGATATTATTGGATTTGATGCTGGAGATGTTAGAAACAAATCCGCTATTGAGAAAATAACAAAACATAATATGTCTGATAAAAATATAATGAATTTATTTTATAAAAAAGAAAGAAAAATAGTAATAGTAATGGATGAAATTGATGGTATGAATAGCGGCGATAAAGGAGGTATTAATACGTTAATAAAATTAATGAGACCAAAGAAAACTAGAAGACAAAAGAAAGAAAGTATAACATTAAATCCAATTATATGTATAGGTAATTATCATATTGATAAAAAAATAAAGGAAATAAAAAAAACGATTGATAATATTGAATTAAAGACACCAACATCTATTCAAATAAATAATATCTTATCTAATCATCTTAAAATAGAAAATATGGGAGAGATGTTTTCATCATATATTGGAGGTGATTTAAGAAAATTAGAGTTTATTTACACTATAAACCAATTTAAAAATAATATTATCAACAACAAAAAAATGAATAAATGCTTTTTAGGTGTTGATTATAACGATGATACAAAAATAATAACTAAAAAATTATTAAATCATCGTTATACAATTGATCAACATTTTAGATTAATGAACGATACAAATCGAACAAGTGTTGCTTTATTATTTCATGAAAATATTATTGATATATTATCAACAATAAATAAAAAAGAATCCATTGAATTTTATTTGCAAATACTTGAAAATATTTGTTTTTCTGATTATATTGATAGAATAACCTTTCAAAAGCAAATATGGATTTTTAATGAAATGACATCATTAATAAAAACATTATATAATAATCATTTGTATCAAAATAATTATAAATATAAAAAAAGTCATACCGGAGAGGTTAGATTTACTAAAGTATTAACGAAATATTCAACAGAATACAATAATAGTGTTTTTATGCAAGATATGTGTAGGAAATTTCATATGGACCAAAAAGATTTACTTTGTTATTTTTATCATTTAAAACAAACAAAAAAAATAGACGATATTATTGATATGTTTAATAAAAAAGGCATTATCAATAAACTAGAAACAGTGCGCATCTTTCGATATATCGATTCTTGTTATTAAATATAGTAATTTAATTCTTATTATATTTAATGTAATTATTTATTGCTTAAAAATTTCATAAATGCTTCCGAGGTTCTTTCACCACTGTAATTTTCCTTTTTACTATCATCTCCGTTTAATAACATAATAGTTGGATATCCTTTGATACCTAGTTTTTCAATTAAGGAAGGGTTTTCATCTTTTTCTATTTTTTTAACTGATATATTACCTTCATACTTTGTTGTAAAATTGTCCCATTCAGGCATCATTCGTTTACAATGTCCACAATTTTTCCAATGAAACAAAATAAATTTTTCTTTATTATCCATTCCTTCTTTCATAATTTTTAACGTTCTTAAACTATTTAATAAAGCGTCTAGTAAAAATCTAAAAATAATAAATATTAATACATAAACACCAACTCTTGCAACCGTAGGTAATTTTTGAATTTGTTTAATTAAACCATTAAATTTCATTATAAATTAACATTATAAAAAAATATAATCATAAAAAGATATTAAACTGTTGTATAAAAATCCAATAAACTTTTATCTTTAATAAACATTTTAGGTGATAATTTTGTTTTTCTAACGTAATCTGGATGAGGATTAACTAATAATTTTCTTTTATCAAAAGTGTTATATTGATGGGCAAATACCAAAATAGTTTTTTTTGGATCAAGTTGAACAAATGGAACTGTATAATTTTTCAAAAAAGCTTTTTCTTCTGCTATTTCAGCGTCATCATCGTATTTTGTTAATTTTAATAATTCTCTTTTAAACGCAAACGTTCCAGCTGTTCCATGTGATTTTCCATAAGGTCCAAAAATATATAATTGGTCCAAATCATTAAAATAAATATAAACAATACTACTTCCAGCACATAAAGCGTTTGGTTGCGAACGTAGTCTATCGACTGCATGAGTTACGCGTTCAGGTGGATAATAATCATCATCATCCATATATACCAATATATCTCCTTTTGATTTTTCATGCATTAAGTTTCTTTTTCTACCTAATTTTATTTTTTCTTCATATCTAAAATATTTTACACCTTCAACATCTTTAAATAAGTCTTCAACCGAATCTTCACCATCGTCTATAATAATCCATTCCATTAATTCCTTAGGATAGGTTTGTGCTTTATAACATTTAATCAATTGTGGAATAAACATTCGTCTATTATAAGTTGGAGTACAAATACTAACAAATGGTTTTCCATTAGCAGATACCTTCTTTTTTCTATTTTTCTTTCCCATTATTAATAATAATGTAATTATTATCTTTAATATATTAAATAAAATTAATATATTAAATAAATTATGCAGAAGGAGCAGGAGGAGCTGGATTACCGAAAAAATTATCATAAATAAAATAAATAGGAATTAAAATAAATGGAGCAGCTATACCAACAATAATCAATCCATTTGTATCAATATTGATTGGTAATTTATCATGAAAGTACAAATTATATTTTTGAATAAGTAATACTCCAAAAAGTAATATAAATAAAACAATATTCATATACGATTTTGTAATGTTTTTAAACACATTATTTACCTTTCCCACATTTTGAAGCATTTTTGTAATATATCCAATAATAAAAAACAAACCAACAACAGCTGGTATTAAAATAAAATGCGCTAATGCCCCAACCGTTAACCAAAGAAAAATAGTTGTAAAATTATATTTAAAAAACCAATAATTATCATTTTCAAAAAACCCTGTTTTTACCAAATTAATAGATGTTTTAATAAAACCCAAGTGTAAATATCCAAACATAAACACCATAGCTAAAATACTACCTACAAAATACATACCTATTGGTAATAACGCAACTATAAATAATTGAATCATTGCTCTTAATTGTGATGGCGTTTTACCATAAACTTTTTTATTTTCCCATAAAGCACCACCTTCACCACCATAATATAATTGTTCTAATATTTTATTTACCTGACAAAAAATATAATATAACGAATCCCTAGGTATTTTAGCTAAACCAACATACATCGATTTTACAAATTCATAAATTAATGGACTTTGGTCCATATTAACATCTATAATATTCATAAATTTATCTACATTAAATTGATGTGTTTCTTCATCTAAATCTAAATCCTTTGATTTCATAGAATGATGATTATTCCATAATAAAAAACAACCAATATAAATTAAAAGAATTAATTGAACAAAAAATACTAACATTTCTTTAACAACAGCAATCGTCCGTTCGATATAAGAATCTTCTTTAATTGTATACTTTCTGGCATTAATACTATCAACTAATTTGTTATGCTTATTAGCTGCTTTATAATATGTCCAATCTGGACTTTTATAATAATTATCAATAAAATCATATGGTTCACCTTTCCATTGTTGTAAATGTTTTTCCAAATATTTCCAATCCTTTTTATATTTATAAGTTTGATAAATTTCGACCATATCTTGTGCTCGTTTAATCTTTTTGTTATACGCCTTTGCTTCTTCAAGTTTTTTTTTCTTTTTTTTATCTTTATCATCTTCATCTTCTTTATTTTTATCTTCTTTATTTTTATCTTCTTTATTTTTATCTTCTTTATCTTCTTTATCTTCTTTATCTTTATTGAAAAAAGACATTGTATATTATAATTATTTATTATAATTTTATTTTTTTTTAATTTTGCGTTGTTTAGTATTTCCTAAATTTATTTTACAGTGATTATATATATGAAAATAATTTTAACATGCATTTTATTATTAATAATCATACTAATTTCTTTATTATATAAAACACATATTGTTGAATTATTTGTATCTCAAATATCAAAGTCATATGATTCAAATAAATTTCAACCAATTGTTTTAGATAAAATGGATAATTATGATATAGAATTGGCTATTCCATCCGGTCAATATTTATATAATACAATACAAGGAAATTGGGGATTTTCTACCGATGAAACAAATAATGGTGTTGTATTTGGTGTTTATAGAGATGGATATACATCAGACGGTTCTGTTTTTAAAGGAAAGTCGGGAAAAAGATATAAATATATGTTAGAACAAGGTCCATATGTAATTAAATATGAAGTTAGAAAAAACAACGGCACTCATGATGTTTCAATATTTGTTGATAATAAGTTAATAAAATTAGCAAAAAATGAAGGTATTTCATCTGATAAAATTAAGGTTATAGGAACAAACTATCATAATTATAATAATGAAGCTAAAAAAGATGAACGAGGTAGAAGACCAGTTGATTATATAAAATTTATACCAAAAGATGTTAATACCAAATCAATAGAAGGTATGGAACAACGAGAAACAACACAGCCAAGTGTTAATTATTCACCAGAGGTTAAAAAAACAAATAATATTAGTAATTCATTAATAAATGAAGCCGAATTTATTACAAAATTATGTAAAGATGAAGGTATATTTTGTAATAAAATTCAAGATTTTAATGTTAATTTACAAACAGGAAAAATATATTATGGTATGAGTGAAGAAGATAAAAATAAACAACATCAACTTAAAAATACCATAAGTGATCAAGAAAATGATTTAAATCTTAAACATTTATTTGACACGGCAGATCAAAATAAAGATGGGTTGATATTAGAAAGTGAATTAAAAATGCTTATGACAAATTTAGAAATCAATAAGGAAACATATGATACTGTTATGAAACAAATAACTCCTGCGGGCATGGATTATAAAACATTTTCTAGTTTAATTGGATCACCTGTTAAAAGTATTTTAAAAGTTGTTTATGAAGACAATGGTAAACAAGGATTAAAAATGATGTATAAATTAATGGGATATGAATATGTCGAAAATAAACAACAACAACAACAAAAAAAAGAAATTGAAAAAAAGAAACGACAAGCTTTATTAAAAAAAAGATATCCAGAATCTGAATACGATAAATCAAACCCTAGTAAAACAAGATATCGTTGTGATTATAAACCAGAACATCCTCGACCGGTAAATGGTGTTCATTTTTATGATTCCATATGGGATTTCAATAATAAATAATTAATATTAATTATAGTAATTATTTATTTATCTAGCTTGTAACAATTCACCTCGTCCACCAGTAATAATAAGCATATTATACCTTTCTTCAAATATTTTTAAATCATAGTTATATTCATTTAAATCTGACGTTGTTTTTCTAAAACCAATTGGGTTATTATTTGTATCACATATAATATTTATCAATCTAGGTTCAGTATTAACTGGTGGTTCTAATGTATTGAATTCAAAACTTACTTTAGAAAATTTATTTAAATTCATAGCCCCAGATGGTTGATATATTGATCGTTCACTATCTAAACAAAAATTATAACAATACAAACCATCTTTTGCCGAACCACTCGTTCTTTTCCACTTTTCTACATAATCATAAATACCCGCGTCCAATACATTTTCTCTATAAATTCCTTGTAAAACAACACCCATATCCAACATTATTTCCTTTTTATTATAAAAATAATCTCCAACTGGTCCTGTGATATAAAAATTACGAGGGTTTTTAATCAATTTTTCATTTAATAAAGGCAATGAATTGGTTATTTTTTGAGGTTCAACATTATTATATGTCCAATTTGTATAATTTGACCATTCATTTCTAAGATGAACATCATTTCGTCTAAATCGAAACATATAATTAATCACCATATCTTTACTATCAAATTCACTTATCTGAGAACCACCAACAGATAACTGTTCATACTCATATATTTGTTTAATAAGCATTTTATAAGGTTTTGTAGCAATTACTCTTCTTTCATCTTGACCTAAAAATATATAAGTAGATATTAAATGAATATCAGTATTCCAATCGTTTCTTGTTTGGTCATACAATGATAATGTTCCTGAAATATCTTGTGGTGGATTTAAAAAATGCCACATTTGATTATGCAATACATTTGGATTTGGTGCTCTTCTATAACTAATACCACTTGTACTTGTTACAGCATCCACATCATTTATAGTATATAAGCGTGTTATAGGTTCAAATGTTATTTTAATATTTATTTCTTGATATTGTAAAGCAACTAATGGTAGCGCCATTTTACTAGAATCTGAAAAAATCATATTTAATGGTATATATAATTTTCTACCTTGTATCGAAGGTATCACCCCAGTTTGATCTACGTACATAGCATTTGGGTAAACATTTATACGATTACCACTAAATGCTGGGTTATTTAACTCTTTTATATTTCCAGTCATTCTATTCCATAATTCTTTTTTAGAATTACTAAAATCTCTTTCTTTTAAACAATTTAAATACTCTCCTGAAAATTTACTTAAAATAATTGGACCAGAATATACTTCTACTTCACGTATCATATTTGTACCTAATTCTTCAATCCATCTAAACTGATATGGTTTCATTTGATTTCCTCCAAGTTGCCTTGATGGATTAAATTCTTGAAAAGGACTCCATATATCAGGCAATGTTATACAAACATATGTATCATATAACATTTCTGCATATCTAGGTATTTTAAAATCCAATACTGTAGGTGTATTAAAGTTTAATATGCGACTTCCTTTATAATCAATTCGAAATCGTTGTAATCCAAAATTTGTATGTTTTTTATATACTGCACTAAAAAATGTTTTTTTAGGATTTCCATTTAATATTACATTTTCATTGCCGTATGCTGTTAAATTTAATAGTCCACCGCCCATATAATTAATATAATAATATATAATAATTTTAATATTTAATTTGCTTATAAACAATAAAATATATATATTTTTATAAATATAATATATAAAATGAGTAGACCTACAAATCCATTATATAAAAAGGCAACAAATATATTAAACTTACCAAAACAGGGTAGTGACAATTTGATTCCATCAATGGACCCTATAAGTGGCGATTCAATGAATGATATGACAAAGCAATTAGCCGAACAATCTGCAAAAATGCAAAAAGATGTTATGGAATATTATAAAAAGATTACAAGTAGTAATAAATTATTATTACGGTTTATTTTAGTTGTAGGTATCATTATTATTATTCTTATTATTATTTTTTACATTTCAAATAGAAATAACAGAAATGGTAATAATATTAATAAAATGATAGGAAATATAAAAGATTATGTTACTTTTAAAGATAAAAATGATATAAATACTATTGTTAATTTCAAATATAATAATAGTTATGATAAAGTTTATAAACGATTTACTTCTTTAAAGGATTATTACATTTTAGGTAGTTATAATAGTTGTTGTGGTGGTGAAGTTTTTAATAATTGGGTAGATTTAAGTATATTAGAAAATACAATGAAAATGGGACCAAGAGTATTGGATTTTGAAATATTTTCATTAAATGGTGTTCCGATTGTAGCTGCAAGTTTAAAAAATGCTAATAGCAATAATATTGCTTCTTATTCAAAAGATACCTTAAATCATTTAGAAATACCAGATGTATTAAATACTTGTAAAAAAGCATTTCAAGGAATTACTACACAAAACTCAAATGATTTATTAATATTGAATTTTAGAATAAAAACATTAAATACTGGGGCTTTAAATACATTATCCCAAAATATATCAACTGTTTTTAAATCCCAATTATTATCATCTTTATATGGTAATGGTGGAAGAGAAAAAAATGTTGTTAATGAAGATATAAAAAATTTAAGTAAAAAGGTTATAATATCTGTTTACGATGATACAAATACATTTAAAGAATCCGAATTATATAAAATTACAAATATATGCAATAATATGGAAAATGAAGGCATGGGTGAAATGTCATATTTAAGAAACTATGATGTTCAATATGGAACAGATAAAGATGATATGATAACTAAAAATAAATTATCGTTGAAAATGGTAATACCAGATGAAACTAATGAAAATGAAAATCCACCACATAAAACTCACCGTGAAACTGGTTGTCAAATTTCATTAATGCGTTTTTCTTTATATGATTCTAATTTAAAAGAAGCACTTATTTATTTTTCTAAAAACAATTCTGCATTTGTATTAAAACCAGATAAACAACGATATAAACCTATTAGATTACCTAAACCAAAAAAAATGGATCCAAAAATTAAGAAAATTTTACAACAAAATAGTTAATAAATATATAAATTATCTATACAATTTATATACTTATGAATAAAAAAACATTTCAAGAAAAAGAGTTGTCTATTTTAAGAAACGCGGTTGATAATATTGAGAAAAAAACAGGATATACGTTAATTAATAATCCAAGTATAAAAACTATCATTGATATTGTAGAACAATTTTTAAAAGATAAAAAACGAATTTGTTATGGAGGAACAGCAATTAATAACATACTGCCATTGGAAGAGCAATTTTATGATAAAAAAGTAGAATTACCAGATTATGATTTTTATTCACCTACACCATTAAAAGACGCAAAAGAATTGGCTGATATTTATTACAAAAAAGGATTTGAAGAAGTAGAAGCAAAGTCAGGCATGCATCCAGGAACATTTAAAGTATTTGTTAATTATATTCCTGTTGCAGATATTACTTATTTGATTGATGATATTTATAAAAATATAAAAAAAAAGTCTATTGTTGTTGATAATATATATTATACTCCTGCTAATTATTTAAGAATGTCAATGTATTTAGAACTTTCGAGACCACAAGGGGATGTAAGTAGATGGGAAAAAGTATTAAAACGTCTTAGTTTATTAAATAAACACTACCCATTGAAAGGTAAGCAATGTGACCATGAAGAAATACAGCGATTATTTGAATATGGAGTCAAGCAAACAGCGAATATCAATAAGTCAAAATCAAACTCACCCGATGAAACAATAAACAATTTAACAAAAGTAGAATCAGATATTTTTACAACAACTCGTGATTCGCTTATATCACAGGGTTGTGTATTTTTTGGAGCATATGCTAATAGAATGGTATTAAAACAACATCCATCAATTAAAAATGTTCCTATACCCAGAATACCCGATTTCGATGTATTATCATTGGAACCTAAAAATACAGCAAGAATAATAAAAGAAAGATTAACTGATATTGGTATTAAAAAAATAAAAATTATTAAAAAAAAAGGTGTGGGAGAGATAATCGCTCCTCATTATGAATTAAAAGTAGATAAAGAAACATTGGTATTTATTTATGAACCATTGGCTTGTCATAGTTATAATATCATAAAAATAGCAAATAAAAATGTGCGCGTAGCTACTATTGATACAATGTTAAGTTTTTACCTATCATTTGCTTATGTAAATAGAAGGTATTACAAAGAAAATCGCATTTTATGTATGAGTGAATATTTATTTGACGTTCAGCAAAAAAATAGATTATCACAAAAAGGATTATTAAAACGGTTCACAATTGATTGCTATGGCGAACAATCTACAATGGAAACCATGCGTGCTGAAAAATCAGATAAATACAAAGAACTTAAAAAAAGTAAAGGAAAAAAAGAATATGAATGGTATTTTCTTCGTTACATACCGCATGAACTAAATCAATATAAGTCAAAAAAAACAAATAAGAAAAAAGAAAAGAAAACACAAAAAAAGAAAACACAAAAAAAGAAACAACAAAAAAATAAAACAAGAAAATTAAAAAAAGGTAAAAAACTGACGTTAGCTTCTTTATTTAAATAATAAAATTATAAATTTACTATAATTTTATTTACAATATTACAAAACACTAAGATAATTAGACAATGAATTTAAACTATAAAAAGTTATTCCAAAAATGGTAGATTGAACCAAATATCCTGGTAAAGTATGAAATCCATCTTTGTTAAATAAAGACGGTATATTACGAATAAATAATTTTTGTATATAAGGTAACTGCATTAAAAAATACAATACCATTCCTAATATTGGGGTTTGAAATTCATCATATATTTGTTCAAGCCTAGCGGTATTATCTTCTTTTTGTTTTGATTGCTCTATCATATTTTCAAATGTATTATCATCTTCTATATAATTTCTTTTTTCTTCTTCTACTCTTGGAATATGATTTACTCTTACATTTGGATCAAAACTAACTTGTGAGTTTTGATTTGGTATATGTTTACTAGGTAATCCAGTTAATTGACTATTACTTGCTTCTTGTAATCCACTTACAATTTGACTAATAGAATCTTTTGAAAGTTCTGTTATAACATTTTTATTATTATTATTTGTTTCACTAACACTCATTTTAATATTTTCAGCTGGTTTTAATTCATTGGGCAAACTATCGATATCACTAGTATTTGCTTCCATTTATACATTAATAACAGTAAGTAAATCTATTTTATACGCATTATTCAAAATTTATATAATCAGTATTATCTTGACATTGAACTGCTGTTGCCTTATAATTATAACATTTATCATCAAATTTATAAATTTTATCATCTATTTTATCAATACCAGGTGCTTTAAATACTAAACAATTTCTATCATTACAAACCTTTCTAAATAAAGTAGATAATCCCAAGCCCAATAATATTGAAATTATTATTTTACCAAAATCACTATATATAAGACGTCTTAAATACATATATAATTTATAAATATTATATAAATTATATATTTGTTTATTGAACTTTATATTCTTCAATTTCACTAGCATTTTTTGGGCATTCTATTTCATATTTTTGAAATTTAAAACAATTATCTGCTTTGTCTTTGTATGATAATTTTTCTGTATTAGATGGGTTAGGATAAACATATATTACTCTTTTCTTTGGAGCTAAAATATAAGATAAAAATAATCCTCCAAATAAAGCAAGTAAAAACACTTTAATATCTATAAATTTTGATAAATCCATTTATATATATAACTATATTTCTTATTAGTAAATATTTTTAACAATATTAAACTTATTCATTGATACTTGTTTATTTTCAATCGAAACTTTTTTAAAATCAAAGGAAACGGTTTCTAATCCACCCAATTTAACAAACTCTACATTACCTTCTTGATATTGAATTTTTCTTTTTTTATTAAATAAATCTACAATTTGAGTATGATATTTTTCAAAAGCATCTGTTAAAAAAGATTTGTTTTTTGTTTTTTTATATTTTTCAATTAATTTACCATATTTACTAATAACTGCTTCAATTTCTTTACTTGTAATTTCAATTCCGGTTTCTCTATCTATTTTTTCTTCATATTCATCCCCTGTGTCTTTTTGTTTTCGTTTAATGATAAACAAATTATTTTTCTCATCATAAGTAGTTTGTAATTTGTTTAGTTTTTTACTTAATGATTGTAATTTGTTTTTCAATATTTCAAATTTATTTATAACATATTCTTCATCTTTCAATTGAAATAATAAATCCAATTTTAATGTTATTATATTTGTTTTAACTTGTTCTATTTCTTTTTTAATAGATTTAACTAAATCTTCATATAACTTATAATTTGATAATACAATTTCGATATTTAAATCACAAGGGTTATCTGCATTACACTTACATATCAATGTGACATTTTTTCTATTTCCTTGTCCATCCTTTTCTACTTTTCTTAAAAATTCTGTTCCTCCCTTTTTTTTACATTTTATACATACTTTTGCTTTTTGCGATGATTTTTTATTTTTTTTCCCTGTATTTTCATATTTGGATTTTAAGTAATAATAATTATCAATTGCGCCCGTGTAGTCTTTTAATTTACTCATTTACTATTAAATGTTATAAAAATTTTTATGAAGTTTCACAAAATCACTTTCAAATTTAGGAAGATTTGTTATAATTTCATTTCTATCTTTTTGTTTTTTATCGGATATTGCTTTCATTTTATTTAAAATATAATTTTTTTTTAAATTGTCTTTGTAACTTAATTCTTCTAAAGTAGGTTTATGTTTCCATTTATAATATAAAATACTACCAACTATAAATGTAAAAATAAAAAACAACAAAAGGTTAATATTGATTTTCTTACTTAATAATTTTCTATTTTTAGATTTTTTTAAGGTTTCATTTAAAAAATATTTTACACCAGGTTCAATTAACGTTGCTCTTTTTTTCATCATTAATATATAATGATTAATAAATTATATTGGAAAAGATAACAAATTTATTATACAATTAATATATATTAATGTTTGGTTTATTATCAATTCATCTTATAATAATAGTACCATTTTTTGCATTTAGATATATGACACAACGAATAAATAGTTATTCACCAACAGATATGTTACCAATTAAAGGAGTTTCTAAATTATTACTTATACCATTACTTTTATTTGGAATGTTTGTAGTTCAAGGTTTTAGTAATAAAAATCAATTATTAAAAAAATGTAATGTCGATATGACCCAAACTGCTTTTATGACTTCGGCAATTATTATATTTTTAATTTTTGGATTAATCATTTCTTTAATAGAAAGTGTACCGATGTTAAAAAGACCATTTGATCATACATTTGGATATTTTTTATGCGGAATGAATGTAGAAACAGTAAGAACAGTTATAAATAAAATATATATACCAAATCTTAGAAATAATGAATCGAATGTATTAGAAAGTATTCTTAGTAATGAATCATTAATGGTAAATACAGTAACGCCTACTAATTTTCAAATGAAATTGTTACCATTAAAAATTCCAAATAATGCTAATAATAATAATGCACTTATGAAATATTACAATTTGGTTTTAAGAAAAGATTTAATTGGTTCAATGGCAATATATATAATAGCAGCAGCACTTGCTATATTAATAAACATTGAATCAATGAATAACATTAAATGTAAGAAAACAGATGAGGATATAATTAAGAATTTAACTTCTTTAAATTTAGAATAATAATCAATTTGATATCATTTTTTCTATTATTTAATATCATTTATTTATAAATGAGTAATATGAATATAGCCGGTAAAAATCTAAAAGATAAAATAAAAGCATCAGGTGCTATTAATAAAGTTAAAAAAATAGGTCCTAAAAAAATACCCAAAACTGGTATCAGTAGTGGAGTTATAGGAGTTATTTATTTAATATTAATTATAATTATTGGATTTATTCGTTTTAGTTATACAAAAATCAAAACTTACGCTAAAGATATGATGTTACCGAAAAAAAGTTTCAAACCATATGTATTGATTCCGATTTTAGTAGTTTTATTTGTGGTAGTTCAAGGGTTTATTAATTCAAATATGTTAAGCGCGAGATGTGGGAATTCAATGATGATTGAAGCGTTTACTAGTTCATTAGTAACAATGTTATTTATTTTTGGGTTAATTGGCTCAATGATAGAAACATTTACTTCATGGAAACGTCCTTTTTACAATACATTTGGCAGTATGTTTGCAAAACTAGGTAAAACAACAAAACAAGAAATAGCAACAAAAATATTAATACCAAGTTTAAAAAAAAAAGACGTAAATTTAAGTGAAAAAATTAAGAAAGACATAAATATTATATTAAAAGAAATAACTCCATATAATTTTCAATTATTTATGAATAATTTAGGTGTTCCAGTAAATGGCGAAACTGAACCACTTCTTATTAAATTATATAATACATTATTGAGAAAAGATATAATATCAACTACTGTTTGGTATATATTAACTATTATTTTAGTTATAACAATTAATATGAATACAATATTAGGAATGCCTTGTGACAATCCAATAAAATTAGATTTGTAATTAAATAAATTTAGGTAAAGTTAAATAATACAATATAAATAAATAACATAATATTGCTAAAAATATGGTAATAAGCCATATTGGTAACACTGTTTTTTTTCTAGAAGCCAATCCAAATTGTCTAAGAGAACCGTCTTTACCATAAATAATAGAAGGTTTTGCTAATTGAATAATCATAAATAAAATAACAAAAAGTACAATAGCAACTGATGTTAAATTTTGTCTAATAAACAACCGAAACATTATTATATATATACTATTAATTTAATATTTTAAACAATACTAAATTAATTTTTGATATTATTAAATTGACGTATTTTTTGTACTAATATTTATCATCATTTAAATATATGAATAATAATCAAGTAAAACAAAACAGTAAGACTACAAATACTACAAATATGAATAGCGAGAGAATATCATTAACAATGGCACCCGGTGGTGAAAATCATAGGGGCAATCAATTGATAGGAAGGATGCCTATTAAAGGAGAGGGATTTAAGTATAGTGATATTGAAATTATGGGGGGAAAAATAAGAAAAAGTATGGGTGATAATGTAGAGGTATTGGACCTTAATACATTAAGTGATGTAAATGTTATTAAGGAATTAGGTAATGAAGATCAAGCAAGAGTTCTTATTTTAAGGAATTGGGCAAGTAAGGATACGACTAAGCAAATTTATAAGGAATGTGTAGAAAATAATTGGGATAGTAAGTATTTGGATCCTAACAAATATAGGACAGAAATTAAGGATGGTAAGGAAGTTAGGATAAGAGGAAGAGTAATGAATAAATTAGCCAGAACTAACCTATGCTATGTTGCTGGTATGAGTCAAGAACCAGAATATATTGAAGGTAAGGGTACTATTATCGACCTTAATACCAAATCCACCTTAAATAGTGAAGTTTCTAAATTAAGGACTACATTACAAACTGCTTTGGTAGAAGGCGGTAGTGATAGTAAAGTAGAAATTAATGTAGTTGAAGGAAATAGATATTATGACCTTAAAAAAACTGGAATAGGATTTCATGGCGATACTGAGCGAGTAGTAGTTATATGTTTAACTATTGGGGGAGGAGGGGGCTATCCTATGAGATTTCAGTGGTTTAAGGACGGTATGCCTATTGGAAATAGCATAGACTTAGCGTTGAATGATGGGGATGTTTATATTATGAGTGAAAAAAGTGTAGGAGCAGATTGGAAATTAAGGAGTAAGTATACATTAAGACATTCTGCCGGAGCAGAAAAATATAGGTCCTTAAAAAAGTGGGAGAAACGCGCTGCTAAAAAGGCAGAAATTAAGGATAATAATAAAAATGTTATTAAAAAAGTAAATAAAAAAGTAGAAATTAATAGTGAAGAAGCCTTAAAAAAGAAGGATGCGGCCTTAAAAAAGAAGGAGGAAGTTGCCTTAAAAAAGAAGATTAGGAAGGAGAAAGCATTGGAGCGAAAAAAGAAGGCAGAAGCGCGTGCTCTTAAAATTAAGGAAGATAAGGAAGCACATCCAGAAAAGTATTATAAGAAATCACTTAAAAAATTAAGTTGGGATGATAGTAGAACCGGGTTTTATGAGTGGTTAGCAGTTCAAGCTGAACATGAATGTGCTCCTGAACATGATTATTTTAAGGAGTTTCAAGATATATGGACCGGTAAGGCAGATGATTATAGTAATAAAATGAATATTGATGAATGGGAAAATCATTTTAATTTATATATAGGATTATGTAAGTATAGTGAATTTATGTAAATAGTGAGTAAATAGTAAGTAAATAGTGAGAGTAATAAGTAGTATAAAAATATATTATTTAATTTAATTAATACATTTTTTCTTAATACATTTCATCTCCGTCCATATCACCATGATCATCATCCTCTCCCATAGCCATCATATCTTGCATATTTTCTTGATCAACCAATCTTGTTTCTGCTTCATCCCTCCTCATATCATCCATCATTACTTCTTGTTGAAAAGGGTCTGATACACCATTATTTTCTATAACAGTTTTCATATTGTTTTTTTCATTTATTTGTTCCACTTCCCTATCATATTGTTCTGGGTCATAAACATACAACGCCTTTGTTTGACCCAAATTCCAATCGCCAAGTCGCAAATTCTTCATATAATCTTCTGATTTTCTATCTTCTTTACTCATATTTTTCAAACGCTCAACTACACCAGTCTTTTCCATTTCCTTGATATTCAATACATTGTTTTGTATTTCTTCCATAGATAAATTAATAGAGGATTTTTGATATTGAAGTGTTTCTAAAATAATTGTCACTATCTCTCCCATTTTTTCCTTCAATGTTTCATTACTTTCTTCAAAAACATTTTCCTCGATATCAGGATTATCAAAACTTTTATTAACTTTTATCATATCATCCACATCCAAATAATTGTTTAATGCTTTTAATAGCAAATGTTTATATAATAACTGACTAATAGTAGTATTGATTATAGATTTTTGTTCAGAAGAATTACCAATAATATCCGAATATATTGGTATAAATTTGGCAAAATCACAAATTATTTTATTTCTCTTAACCAATTCATTCAAAACATCTAATACATCTTCATCATCCCCATATTGTGAAAATTTATTTAACTCTCTTTTAATTATATCCCGAAGTTTATTATTATGATACATACTAAATTTCCAATGATTAGGCATTGGTAATTTGTTAAACATATCATCATATTTTACTTTACCCAATATTATCTGTGGATATTGACAACAAACATTCATTAACGCTTTTTTTAAATATTCAATTGAAAATAAAACAGTTTCATCTTTTGTTGAAATAAACTCCAATCCACTTCGTTCTTTAAATTCCTCTATTTTTAAAACAAAATTAAACAATGTTTTCTTTTTTGCCTTTGTTTTTTTAATATGTTTATGTATTTTATTAACCGATTCTTGATTTTTTTGAAATAATAATAATACTAAATCATTTATATCATTATCTATATCTTCTGTATAAACTAAATCGACATTATCCAATACATTTTTAAGAGATTCTATTACATCATTATCTAAAATATTTGTTTCATTAACTTTGTTTTCAAATATAACTTTTGGAGATTCATGTTTATTATCAAATCCTTGTTGAATTATATTTCGTTTTGATATTAAATTAATTAATTCAATCAAAGAATCACTTGAATAATTACTATCTTCTTGTTTCATTTTTTCTATTTTTTCTTTTAAACTATCATTTTTTTTATAACTACTTTCATTTGTTACACATAATCTCTGTAATTCGTCATCTAAAATAGAACCGGTATTGTATTTACAATATTTAATAAAACTTAAATAAATGGTTTCTTCACTATAATCTGTATTTACAGGTGGATAAACCAATTTTGTATTTTCATCATTATAAATAAACGGTGCTTTCGTTAATTTTTTATAATTATTATACTTTTTCATCATTTCTTTAATTTCAGCATTACGTTGAATTAACAATGGTTCTTTATTAGAAAAATAATTAAAGTTGTTTTTTGTTTCATTACAACAAGCATTTTCCAAAAATGGAATATTATTTAATGTATTTAAAATAAGGTCTTTATTTCCAACAACACGTTCCATATCTTCTTGAATTAAAAAGGATTGGTTAATAATTTTTCCCATTAATGAAAATATATATGAAAATTGACTAATATTTCCCTTGGCGATACTTTCACTAAGTAATCTATCAAAATTATTAGAAACTCCTCT
>Ga0209047_1000485_pt1 | contig 34912 bp, 29 predicted proteins | sample SaaInlV_165m_DNA_3_FD_184681 | JGI IMG/M metagenome (GOLD analysis project Ga0209047, IMG submission 184681) | Marine microbial communities from expanding oxygen minimum zones in the Saanich Inlet - Saanich Inlet SI037_S3LV_120m_DNA (SPAdes)... | ecosystem: Environmental > Aquatic > Marine >...
TCACGTCCGCTGCATCGAGGCAGGTGGGGGAGTTGCCACTGCCGATCAACCACAGCTGTAACTGACTGCCGTCGGTCAGATTGACGCTGCCATCGCGGTTCACATCTCCACGGATGAAGGTGGCCTCCTCGACGGGGGGAGGATCCTCCGTGGCCGGGGCGGCGTCCACGGTGATGGTTCCGGTGACCAGTTCTGGGGCGATGGAGACTCCTGCGCTGACGAAGGAGTTATTGGTGATCGGAGAGGCGTTGGCACTGTAGCCATCTGCCGGTCCATAGACATGTACACCAGGGGCTGCGGTATTTTCGATGTCGGCCACCGCACGAGCGATCTCGTGATCGTTGCCAGCCACCAGCGTCTGACTGTCGAAGGGTGGAACCATGTCGAGGATCGCTGCCAGGATCGAGACGCCATTGGTGTTATCGACGTTGGAGAGTTCAAACTCGATCAGCGACTCGGAAGTGGTACCGGTCGAATCGAGCGAGTCGATCGACATCACCGAGGGATCCCAGGTGAAGACTACCGTCCAGCCCTGAAGGTCCGATTCGCAATCGACGAGTACCGGGAAGGTGATGTTTTGATCGCCCGGAGAAACGATCAGATCCTCGACCTGTATGCGATCGGCAGGGGGCAGGTTGATCGGCTCGGCACGGGAGATTTGCCAGTTGCCAGCGGTGCTTTCGAGGGCGATGTCCAGTGCGCCATCGCCGTCGGCATCTCCGAGGGTGAAGGCACGAACGGGAACGGTGTGGGAGAGGGCCAGCGGCTGTGAGAAGTTTCCGTCAGCCACTCCTGCCGAGAAGTTCAGTGTGGTGCTCCCCGGAACCGGAGTGAGGCAATCGAGTTTGCCGTCGCCGTCCCAGTCGACCAGTTGAACTCCCGGGTGCGCGACGCCATTGAACAGCACTCGGAGGGAGAAACTCATGTCTCCATCGGAGAGCAGCGTCGAAGGTGTGTCGCTCCCTGACGGAATGACCAGTAGATCTCGCAAGCCATCTCCATCGAGGTTTCCGGCGATCACACCGACTGCAGCGGAGTAACCGCTGATGTTTCCGGCAGAGGTGAACTCGCCACCACCGATCCCGCTCAGGAGGAGGATCGATCCATCGGTCTGAGCCACGGCCAGGTCGATCAGGTCGTCGCCGCTCAGGTCCGCCGCAGCGGGAGGACCCACCACTTCGTTGGAATCGAGATGATCCTGCTGTGTCAGTGGGTCAGTGAGGGAACCCCACGCCACTGCCAGGCCATTGGGGCCGGTGGCGATGATATCGATGATGCCGTCTTCGTCGGCATGGGCTGCGTTCAGATCGGTCGATACGGTCGAGAGGAGGATCTCGATCGGGGCTTCCAGCGGTAATGCGATGCTGAACGATCCTCGCAGCAAGTGGATCCGCTCTCCGGTGGCTCCGAGACAGGCGAGGTCGATTCGTCCATCGCCGTCGAAGTCTCCCGCCACGGCTCCTGCCAGCGGTTCGCTGAGGGTCCAGCTGTTGCTGTTGCCGAGGCCGATGGGAGTGGCATCTTGAAGGATTACCGTGCCATCGGCATGAACGCTGGCCCACTCGTCAATTCCATCGGCATCGTTATCGAGGAAGACGATGGTGCCGCCGCCCAGGCCAGTACCGGAATCGAGCAGGGTTCCGGGCCACTGCGATCCGAGGTTGCGAATCGTCAGGCCGAGGATGGTTGGATCGAGCTGGGTATCATCGATCCCGTACAGTCCATCGAGCAGCGAAATGGTGACGCGCTCCCCGGCGAGGAAGTCACGATCGGTGGCAACCTTGAGGGTGTCGATGCCGGTCAAGACATCTTGCAAGGTCACCTGATGCGATCCTGAGCGGGATCCGTCGACCAGCACCGTGGCACTGCCGGCGGAGAAGGGGTTGTAGGGACTGGTGAATTTGGGCTGGAGCAAAGTGCTCGGGGAAGCGGTGACGCTCTCGATCGCAGGAGTCATCGATTGGACGGCAAATCCGCTGCCAGGCGGTACTACGATGCCCCCTTCGATGATGAAGGACCACGAGTAGGGATCGAGTCCCTTGCCCGATTGGGAGCGAATCGAACTGGTCAGTTGCACAGCGATAGTTTCGGCGATCAGCAGCGGCACCAGCGGTGTGAAGATCACCGTACGATTCTCACCCACTCCGGAGATCATACCGGTGAGGACTCCACTGGTGCTCCCGGTGACGATGAAACTCTCGCTGGTGAGGGTTGCGAGGTCCATCCGGTGATCGAAGTTCACCTCGATGGTCGTGACCGTCGAGAAATCATCGATATGAATGACGGCTCCAGCGGAGGGGGTGACCGATTCCACCTGAGTCTTGATGGGGGCACAGCCAGCGAGGCAGGCGACCAATAGCGTCCAGATGTAGGCACGAGTAGATGTATGCATTTATCTTGGGCTCCAATTCAAATCCACAAGAACAGTAGCAAGGAACGGGCCCGAATCGTGAAGGAATCGGGCGGAAGGCCGCAACCTCTTCTCCAGTAACTGGTTAGCAACGAACACGATAGGTGGAAAGGAGCCCGCCGGCGACATAAGATCGGCCGTAAGGGTCCATTGAAGGGATGTGCTGTCATCGGTGTGGACAATTCTCCGACCAATCCAGCCGCCATCGCCGCAGACCGATGCGGCGAATGGAGCGTCGAAGGTGGTGGATCCCACGTGGTGGTGATCGATCACCACGATTCCTTCACCTACAACCTGGTCCAATCTCTTTCGCGGTCTGGAGCGCGCGTCTCGGTGCGGCTGGCGGATCGGTTGAGTCTCGAGCAATTGCGCCAGTTGAACCCCGATCGATTGGTGCTCTCGCCCGGTCCAGGGGCTCCAGAGGGGGCCACACTGGCGGCCAGGGCGATAGAGCATTACCGCGGTCGAATCCCGATTCTGGGGGTCTGTCTCGGCCACCAGGTGATCGCTCGGCAACTGGGAGCATCGGTCGAAGCGACCGGCAGCCCGGTCCATGGCAAGCCGGAACAGGTTTTTCACCATGGCCTGGGTATCTTCGCGGCGCTGCCGAGCCCCTTTCCTGCGGCTCGCTACCATTCCCTGGCAGTGGTCCGGGAGACGCTACCGGAGCAGGTCGAGGTGGTTGCCTGGACCTCGGAGGGGCTGGTGATGGGGATCGGAGTGATCGGTGAGGCGACCTGGGGTGTCCAATTCCATCCGGAGTCCTTTCTCACGCCGCAAGGGAACCTCATGCTGGAACTCTTCAACTCGGGGGTTCGCTGTCAGCCGCAAGGGACGGGAACCGAACCGGTGGTCGGTCAGGAGAGGAGCGAAAGTGGTACTTGCTGATACCCAGGGCTCGCTGGTGTGGCGTGTCGTCGAACGCTTCTACCGTTCACGACGCGTGTTCTTCTCACTCCATGATCGCTACGAACAGGTGGTCCAGGGCTATGTCGAGAAGTTCGATCAACCTCGTCAAGAGATCCGCCTCTCCCCCAGAGAACTGGTCGACCTGTTGTCGAATCAGGACCTCGAGGTGCTCCGGGATGAATATCTGGTCCCGCTCAAGGAAGTCTGTCACCGATTGTTTCGAACTGAGGACAGCACCGATTTCATCGATCGCCTGGTCAATGACATCTTTCATGAGTTGAGCATCCTCAAGGAGGAGCATTACAACGTACTGACCTACGGAACCGATTCTCTCGGAGGATCGGTTTACGGTCGTGATCTACTGACCGAGCAGAAAGCGGTGCTCGACGAGGTACACGACATGTTTCCGCAGAAGGTCCACAGGATTGCACACCTTTACCATGTCGCCACCACAGCACTGGAAGCATTGCTCCATCGCTGGAAATCAGACCCGGTGCTGATTCGTTCGTTGTTCATGCATCGGGATCGTTTTGTTGCGCAGGCCAGTGACGATGGACTCGATCACTTCTATCGCTGGATGTACGGACCCGACCAACAGTGGGAGGGGTACCTGGAAGTGGCCGACTCGTTCCTCGCATCGGGATTTGCATCCCAGGCGATCGAGGCCTACCGAGGTGGCCAGTTGCACCTCGAACAGTCGGCCCTCGAGGAGGACGAGAAATCGTCCATCGGGAAAAGACTGCGGCACGGGTTGTCCCGTGCCGAACTGGTACTGGAGTCCTCCAGCATCGATGACGGTGAGGTGTAACTTGAGTTTCGATGATCTATTCTCCGATCGCATTGCTACTCGCATCCAGGCGATCGAGAGCCGCTTGGTGGTGGGGATCGATCCGCGACTCGATCGCCTTCCTCCCGACATCTCTTCGGATGATCCGGAACAGGCCCTGACCCGATTGGGAATCGGCGTGATCGAGGCGGTCTCATCGGTGGCGGCAGCGGTCAAGCCGCAGATCGCCTTCTTCGAGCGCTGGGGATGGCGCGGCTGGAGAGCACTGGAGGCAGTTTGTCGAAGTGCATCCGAGCAGGGTGTTCCGGTCATTCTCGATGCCAAGCGAGGAGATATCGGTTCGACGGCGGAGGCCTATGCCGAGGCACTGCTAGGGGATGAACCGGGGACCCCGGGTCCCTTTGTCGATGCCTTGACGGTCAATCCGTATCTCGGATCCGATTCGCTGGAGCCGTTCATCGCTCGTGTTCGAGATGGGGGGCGTGGCCTCTTCGTGCTGGCTCGTACTTCGAATCCGGGTGGCGGTGAGTTCCAGAAGAGAGAAAACGACCCCCTTCCCATCTTTGAACAGGTCGCCCGTGCTGCGCAGCGGTGGGGGAAGGGCTCGGAGGGAAGTTGCGGTTTTCACGGCGTCGGACTGGTGGTCGGAGCGACTTATCCGCAAGAAATCGTCCGGGTTCGAGAAGCGGCTCCGGGTTCGTTCCTGTTGATTCCTGGCATCGGTGCGCAAGGGGGGGCGATCGAGTCACTGGCTCCCGCTTTTGACGAACAGGGTCTCGGAGCGCTGGTGAACTCGAGCCGGGGCATCGTTCAGGCGTTCGAGAAGGATCCACAACGACGCTGGCAAGAGATGGTGCAAGAAGCGGCTCAGGAGTCACGAGAGAAGCTCCAGGGGGTGCTCTCCCCCTAGTTGAGGCGACGATGGTATTCTTCCCGGGAACCACGATCGGTTCCTGTCTGAATCCCTCAGCGGATTCACGAGGAGGAACCGTGGAGTGCTCGCCCCGCCAACGCCCAGTCGAATCTCGGTCTCTCTCTGAGACCTCCGTGGTTCCCATATCCAGTGCGATGTCGACGGTGGAGATGGAACCGATTTCACTCGCTTCGCTGACCAGTGAAGTGGCGATTCCTGCACCGCTGTATCTGCGAATCGATTGCGATTCAGTCCTGTGCCGAAAAACGGGGGAGAGCCTTGATGGTGATTTACGGCGTCAACTTTTCGAGGCGGGGCAAGACCTGGTCTGGATACGACGCAGTGATCGCCACTTCTACCATCAGTATCTGCGCAGCGAGGTGCTGAAACGGTATCACGGGGTTGAAGGAACTGGCCCGATCGAGTCATTTTCTACCACCACTCTGGAATCGCTCCCGCAGTGGATGGAAGCGGTCGAAGCGGTTCAGATCGATCGACCGGAAGCGTACGGCAGAAGCTGGCGAATCGCTCACTATGGCATTCAACTCGCCACTGGACTGGGAGTGGCCACCGAGTCATTCCTGCGACCACTCATCTGCGGGCTACTGCTGCACGAAGTGTCGCAAGTCGATGGCCAGGATCTAAACCTGCTGAAGCTGGAAGAGAACGCTGTCAGTATCATCGACGGGTGGCGTGAACGCATCGATGGCAACGGCGCACTCGGGTGGAACTCGAAGCGATTGACGATTCCGCTACGAATCGCAGCGGTCGCCATCGCTTTCGACCATAGAACTTCCGGAGATGGCGGGAGGCCTCGCCAACCCGCATTCGATGTGTTGCGGGAGTTCATCATCTCGGAGCACGGCGCACTCGATCCAACCATCATCGCGGCCTTCATCCGGATCCTCGATCACTAGCACTGATCGAGTAGTTGCAAGTCCTGGCCGATCTCGATCTTTCCGCCGTGGAGCACCTCGCCGTAGATCCCTCCGCGCCAGTCCGGTACCAGTTGTTGCTGGAGTCCATCCTGTTGCTCGTCCATCCGATAGCACGGCACCAGCTCGCCATGGATGAGGATCTCCGCCTCACCGATGCGCAACTTCTGGCCGAGGAATTCGGGGCCGAATTCGATGCCCGAGACCAGCACATTGGCTCGGCGAGTGGTCCAGTGCAGTTCTTCATCGAGAGCAGAACATGCGGCTTGCCACTGGGAGTGGGCGAGGATCGTCACCTGACGGCGGCTGCGGCTACCGTGGTCGTCGACCACTCCAGAGGTGGGGTCCAGTTGCAAGGATGATCGTTCGATCAGGTCACCTCGCCGGGCGGGACGCACCGCCAGCGCCACGATCCGTGCTTGTTCCCTTGTCATGGTCCTCCCCTTCCTGGTGAATCGGAATTCTACCTTGTTCTGACCGGTGCAGGGATGGATCCTTTGCACTTCGGACCCGAAGACGGATGGAGATGGCGATGAACATCGAGAAACCTGAATCGCAGCAAACCATCGGCCAGGTCGAGGTGATCGGCACCCTTCACTGCGATGTGACGCAAAAAGGAGATCTGCCGCGTCAATCGGGGCTGGGGGCGGGTCCATCGGCCGTGATCGAACTGGACCGAGGTCACCCCGCCTCGATGCTCGATGATCTGCAAGGCTTCGATCGCATCTGGCTGATCAGCTGGCTCGATCGAGCACAGGGCTGGAAACCGAGGGTGCTGCCGCCGCGCGGTGGCTCGAAGAGAGGGGTGCTCGCCACTCGCGCTCCGCACCGTCCCAACCCCATCGGTTTGTCAGCGGTGCGACTCGATCGGATCGAAGGGCATCGCATCTTCATCGAGGATCATGATCTACTCGATGGCACTCCGATCATCGATATCAAACCGTACCTGCCCTACTCCGATGCGCATCCAGGCAGTGCGGCAGGGTGGGCAGAGGAGGGCTGGGCACCTCACGAAGTGGTGGTGGAAAAACTCGCTTCGACCCAGCTGGCGTGGCTGGGACAGAGGAAGGTTCCGCTCGAGGATCGTGCATTACCGACGCTGCGTTTTCGGCCGATGCCGAGCCGTGGGCATCGGGTCAAGGAGATGGCGCAGCGTCCCGGTGTTTACACCTGGTGCTGGCGCACCTGGCGCATCGATTATCGGGTCGATCCCGCAGCCCATCGGGTGTCGATCGAGGCGATCCGCAGTGGCCGCACCGACGATCGCGGAATCCACGAGGCGGACGGACCCGGTGACGGGGTGGAAATCCACGCCGAGTTCAACCAGGCGTTCCAGAACTGATCCTAGCGTCACGCCAGTGTCTTCACCCGTGTGCCTGTCGTGGCCACGGGTTTCTTCTCAACCGGTTTCTTCTCAACCGGTTTCTTCTCAACCAAGCAGTTCGTTGATGTCGAGAATGCCGATCTTCTGCGCCAGTACCACCAGCACCAGTGCCGGTGCGACGAAGCGAATCAGTAGCAGCCAACCGCTCACCAGCAGCGGGGACATATCCTCCACCTCCGCTGCCCGTAGCCTGGCGGGCATCACCCAGCCGGCATAGATGGCGATCAGTAATCCCCCCAGTGGCAGCAGCCAGTTGGAGGCGAGATGGTCCATCGTGTCGAAGAAATTCTTGCTGTAGCCGGATTCCCAGCTCTCGAGCAGGAATCCTGAATCCATCGCAAAAGCGGAGGGCAGACCGAAGGCGAGGCAGGCCAGTCCGACCGTCACTGCGGCCTTCTTGCGTGGCCATTCTTGCTCGTCGATGAGGTAGGAACAGACCACCTCCAGTAAGGACACCGCCGAGGTGAGTGCGGCAAACACCAGCAGCACGAAGAAGATGATCGCCAGCAGCAGCCCACCAGCACCCATCTCGGCAAAGGCCAGTGGCATGCTGATGAAGACCAGTCCTGGGCCGGCACTGGGTTCCTGACCATAGGAGAAGATGATGGGAAAGATCATCATGCAGGCGAGTAGAGCGATCACCGTATCGAACAGCGCGATCATCAAAGTAGTTTTGCCCAGTCCCATCTTGGTCTTCTGGTACGAGCCATAGGTGAGCATGCAACCCATCCCCAGAGAGAGGGTGAAGAACGCATGGCCCAGTGCTTCCAGCACACCACTGGGGCGTAACTTCGAGGCATCCGGCTCGAAAACGAATCGGACAGCTTCTTCAAATCCTGGCTGGAAGACTCCATAGACCACCATCACCAGGATCAGCGCGATCAGTAACGGCATCAGCACCTTGCAGGCTCGTTCGATCCCGCGTGAGACCCCTCCGGCGACGATGATGATGGTGATCGCCATGAACAGGGTTGCCCAGAAACTGCTGGTCCAGCCATCGCTGGCAGTGGCCCCGAAGATCTCGCCGACCTTGGCCGCGATGATTTCCCTGCGCTTGGCGGCTTCCGCTTCGTCGGAGACCTCCTGAATATCCATCTGCTGGTAGTGAGTCAGCGCATCGGCGAGAGATCGTTTTTCTACCCGTGCCTTCTCGGCGATCTTGCTCTGTGCCAGCGGGATCGCCTTGGCCAGTTGTGGATCCTCACTGTAACTGCGAGTCGGTTGATTTTTCAGCACTTCTTGCCAGATCGAATGCATCTCCCAGACGGACGGCTTGACCGATCGATGGATGGATTCGATTTCTTGACGGGATTGGTGTTTTGCCCGGATCTCGGCGAGATAGGAACGAAGTTGTTCATCGCTGGAGGTGGAGCGGAAACTCTTCGCCTCGATGGTAGCCACTTTTTCGACCGGTTCGGTGAAGTTGAGCACCGACTTCAGGGCGAAGTCCATCGACCAGCCAGCCACCACGATGTAGTAGGAGAGGATGATGAAACCGGCGACGATTCCGAACCAGCCGACGACGGTCCAGGGAGTGTCCTTGCCCTGTAACTTGCGGAAGGCGCCGACCGGTTGTTTCTGCGCTGCTCGACCGATCATGATCTCGGCGAGCATGATGGGCAGACCGACGAAGGCGATGCAGGCAAGGTAGATCAGGACAAACAGTCCTCCACCATTTTCACCGGTGATGTAGGGGAACTTCCAGATGTTACCGAGGCCGACCGCACTGCCGGCAGCAGCGAGAATGAAGCCCCAACGACTTCCCCAGTGGCCTCGACTCGAAGTCGTATCGTTCTCATCACTCACAGGTTGCCTCCCTCGTCTGGTTTCGGTTGGTGGCGAAGATCCTACATCAAGTCAGGCCTCGGGTCAGGGTGCGGCTGTTTCATCGATGCGTCGCTGAAATTCGGCCTCGTCGATCACTTCGACCTCGAGTTTATTCGCCTTCTCCATCTTGGATCCGGCTTTGTCACCTGCCAGCAGCAGATCGGTACTTTTCGAGATGGAGCTGGTCACCTTGCCGCCGGCGGCGAGGACCAGCGCCTTCGCCTGGTCCCGGCTCAGATTCGGCAATGTACCGGTGATCACGACGGTCAGGCCAGAGAGCGGTCCGACCAGAGCCTCACCCGCGGGTGGGCCGTCCGCCTTCATCTTCAATCCCGCAGTTCGAAGCACCTCGATCTCCTGGCGTACCGAGTCACGTGAGAAGAAATCGGCGACCGAAGCTGCGATGGCGGGACCCACCTCATCGATCTGTTCGAGGGTTTCGCTGCTGGCGGCCATCAGCGTGTCGATGTCTCGTTGCGAGTCGACGATCAACTGGGCGACTCGCTCGCCGACGTGACGAATCCCCAGGGCATGAAGGAGGCGGCAAAAGGATCGTTGCTTGCTTTGATCGAGTGCTGCGATCAGATTTTCTGCCGACTTCTGGGCCATTCGATCCAGTCCAGCCACAGCATCCAGTTCCAGCCGGTAGAGATCGGAAGGAGTGATGACCAGCCCCTCGGTGACCAGTTGATCGATCAACTTCTCTCCCAGGCCATCGATGTCGAGGGCCCTGCGCGATGCGAAGTGTTCGATGCGTCCGCGGATTTGCGCCGGACATTGCAGGTTCTGGCAGTGGGGGATCACTTCACCCTCGGGACACCAGACCTGCTGGGAGCAGGCGGGGCACTTGTCGGGGAAGTGATAATCCTTCTCGGTTCCATCGCGCAGCGATTCGATCGACTTGACCACCTGCGGAATCACATCGCCAGCGCGCTGGACCACCACTTGATCGCCGATCTTCAGCCCCTTGCGCTCGATCTCTTGCGGATTGTGCAGGCCTGCACGGGAGACTGTGACGCCGCCCACTACGACCGGTTCGAGGTGGGCAACCGGGGTCAATGCCCCGGTACGGCCGACCTGTACCTGGATCTCGAGGAGGCGGGTGGTCTCCTGTCGCGGAGGAAACTTGAGAGCGATGGCCCATCGTGGGGATCGAGCTCTCATCCCCAGTTGCTCGCGCAACTCGACCCCCTCGACCTTGATCACCAGGCCGTCGATGTCGAAGGGCAGTTGCTCTCTCGATTCGAGCACCTCCTGGTAGATCTCCAGCAACTGCTCGCTGCTGGCGACGCTGCGGAGGAAGGGGCTGGCGAGGAAACCCCAGCCAGGTAATCGATCGACCAGTTGCTTCTGGGAGGAGAGATCGATCCCCTGCTGGTCGCCGACGCCGTAGATGAAGACGTCGAGTGGCCGTTTGGCCGAGATGCGCGGATCGAGCTGGCGAAGGGATCCGGCGGCGGCGTTACGGGGATTGGCGAACAATCCCTGCTCGGCACTGCGCGATCGATTCATCGCATCAAAATCGGCGTGAAGAAGGATGGCTTCTCCTCGCAACTCGACGCATGCCGGAGGATTCTTGTCGGTCAGTTGCTGAGGAACCGAACGGATGGTGCGTACATTTCCCGTCACCTCCTCGCCGACCAGTCCATCGCCCCGCGTCGCGGCTCTCACCAGTATTCCATCCTCGTAGAGGATCGAGACCGCCACCCCGTCAAACTTGTATTCGACCGTCAAGGGAGGATCGGCGTCTTCATCTTGCAGTTCGAGACCGCGTCGGACCCGGTCTACCCATTGCAGAACAGCATCTGTTCCCATGGCATTTTCCAGCGACAACATCGGCACGCCATGTTGCACCGGTGGGAGGCGATCGGCGATGAAGTCCTCCGGGCCCCACTGGGCTCCGACCTTTTGCGTCGGAGAATCAGCGTGGACCGCATCGGGGTAGCGCTGTTCCAGTGCCTGGAGATCTTGCAGAAGTCGATCGTATTCAGCATCGGAGATCTGCGGGTCGTCGAGGATGTAATAGCGGAAGTTGTGCTGGTGAAGTCGGGCCGAGAGGGCTCGGATTCGCCGGAGATCGTCCTTCTCGCTGCTCATCGAACTCCTGTGGCCAGCGGAATCGATCTCGCGGTACCTTTCGGCACCCGGATCGGTCCCGGTCGGTTATCCTCTGGTCACCGCCCCGCTGTGGGGAGGTCTTCTGGAGGAGAACGCACGAAGATGGCCGGATCAACCCCTAACGACCAGCCGATCACAACCCCGGAGATCCCCGATCATGTATTGAGGGTCCATCGGCGCCTCGTCGAAGCGGGCCACCGCAGCCTGCTGGCAGGTGGAGCGGTCCGTGATCACCTGCTGGGTCTTCCCCCGAAGGATTTCGATCTCGCCACCTCTGCGGTCCCGGAGGTCGTCGATGCTCTCTTCGAGAAGACGGTGCTGGTTGGAGCCCAGTTCGGGGTGGTACGAATCATCGAGCCGGAAGGCGAGGTGGAGGTCGCCACCTTCCGCGCCGACATCGGGATCGCCGATGGCCGTCGACCAGAGACGGTTCGATTCACCGACGAGAAGGAAGATGCGCTGCGGAGAGATTTCACCATCAATGGAATGTTCTGGGACATCGATGCCGAGCAGGTCGTGGATCATGTCGGTGGTCGCAAAGATCTGCAGTTAAAAATCATCCGTGCGATCGGTAAGCCGCGAGAGAGATTTCAAGAAGATCGACTGCGGATGATGCGAGCGATCCGTTTTTCCACCATCCTGCAATTTCCCATCGAACCAGAGACCTGGGATGCGGTGGTGGATGAAGCCAAGTTCATCGATGATGTCAGTGGCGAACGGATCCGCGATGAACTGGAGAGAATCATCATGTCTCCCCATCGGCTCGCTGGATATCAACTGCTCTCCGATAGTGGGTTGATGCAATGCATCTTGCCAGAGATCGAGCAGATGCGGGATGTGATGCAGCCACCTCAGTTTCATCCCGAAGGGGATGTCTTCGTTCACACCGGCCTGGTCCTGTCGCACCTCTCGGAGCCTTCCTTCACCCTGGCGATGGGCGCGTTGCTGCACGATGTGGGCAAGCCGGGCACCTTCGAGGATGCGGAGGATCGGATTCGTTTTCACGGCCACGATGAACTGGGTGCAACCATCTCCGAGAAGATCTGTGATCGACTGCGATTGTCGAGACAGCAGACCGAACGAATCGTCTACCTGGTTCGTAGACATCTGGTGTTCATGAATGTCCCACAGATGCGGATCGCCCGCAGATACCGCGTCTTTGAAGAGGATGGATTCGAGGAACTACTCGAACTGTGCCGTGTCGATTGCCTCGGCAGTCACGCAGACATGAGTCTGTACGAGACATGCCTTGGCATGTGGAACGAATGGAAAGAACGGGCTCCCTCGAGAGATCCACTGTTAAAGGGACGTGACCTGATTCAGATGGGTATGAAGCCGGGCCCAGAGATCGGATCGATGCTCGAGGCTCTGGAAGACGCACGCCGCGAAAGCGAGGTGGTGGATCGAGACGCCGCCATCGCTTGGGTTCAGGCACGACTCGATGGGCGGCAGTGAGTTGCTGCGATACGGCTACATCACCAACGGTCTCGCCGACCATACACTTGAGCAAGGAATCGAATTGCTGGCAGATGCCGGGTACCAGGGCATCGGAATCACCCTCGACCATCATCATCTCGATCCCTTCCAGGTCACCGACTCTCGCCTCGCGGAGATTGGTGAGCGACTCCGAGCCAGGAATTTGGAGCCAGTGATCGAAACTGGCGCACGCTACGCCCTCGATCCGCAACGTAAGCACTGGCCATCGCTGGTCAGTTCGAATGCCGCAAACCGCCAGCGAAGGGTGGAGTACTACCGTCGTGCAATGGAGATTGCCGGGGCCATCGGTGCCAAGACGGTGAGTTTGTGGAGCGGTGTCGCAGAGAAAGGGGTCGATTCGGAGGCGAATCGCAATCACCTGGTCACGGCTCTCGAAGAAGTGCTGGCTGACGCTTGCGCCAGCGGAATCTCGATCGGTTTTGAACCGGAGCCAGGAATGGTGATCGAAAGCCTGGCGGATTGGCGCTGGCTACGAGAGCAGGTGACCGGAACCGCTCTTGGATTGACTCTCGATCTGGGGCATCTGGCCGTGACCGAATCTGCACCCCTCGAAGTCTCGATGGCGACCGTGATCGAAGATGTCATCCATGTTCATGTCGACGACTGCAAGGATGGCGTCCATCAGCACCTGGAGCCCGGGGCCGGGGAGATCGATTTTGGTCCACTGTTGCAGTTGCTGGTGGAGCAAGGCTACAGTGGTCTTGCACTGGTAGAACTCTCACGCGACTCTCATCGCGCACCGGAACTGATCGAGCGGACGATTCGATACCTGCAAGTCGCAGAGGCCGAGGTGAATTCGAGAACAGGAAACAACTCCCGGAAAGGGCCGGTTTGAGTGAACCGAGAAAAAAGGCCAGAAAGCAGATGGGTGACAGCAAGGTGAAGAAGAGCGAAAAAAGTGCTGGCAAAAGAAAAGGGAAGAGCCACGACGACCGGTCGGATGTCATATCCGATCTGACCAGTTCCAACTGGCTTGATATGATCGCGATGGCGATTCGCACTCCGGTCTTCGACCATCAGCGGGCCATCTACACCAATCGAACCCTGAGATTTGGTCAGGTCGACGCGGTTGGTTTCGACTTTGACCATACCCTCGCCGTTTACAACTGTCCTGCACTGGATGCCCTGGCAGAAAAACTGGTGGCCGATCGGCTCGTCAAACACGAGGGCGTTCCGCGCGAGTGGCTGGAAAAGGTGCCCGATGCTGGCTTCGCAAGGAAGGGGCTGATCCTCGACATCGATGAGGGTGTGTTACTGAAGACCGATCGTTATGGCCACGTCCTACGCGCCTTCCGTGGGCGTAGCAAGTTGACGGTGGGGCAGAAACGCGATCTCTACGGTGATCGAGACATCATCCCTCATGTCACCGATGATGATCGCTTCATCCAGGTGGACCATGCCTTCAGTCGTCCTGAGATTCTGCTGTGGTCTGCACTGGTCGATCACACCGAAGCAGGCGAGAGGCGCAAACTTTGGCAACGAATTCGTCATCACACCGACACCATTCATCGGGACGGATCTCTGAAGCAGGTGATCACCGCTACTCCAGAGAAGTATATTCTCCCCGATCCTCGGACCGAGGCATTACTGGTGCACCTGAGAGCGACCGGCAAAAAGGTGTTCTTGCTGACCAACAGTGAGTGGGAATATACCGCTGCCATGATGAACACGGTGCTCGGTCGTGATGAAGATTCGGGTGAAGATTGGCTCGATCTGTTCGATCTGGTGGTGGTGGAAGCTCGAAAGCCCGGCTACTTCCTGCCTTCCCAATCGGAGGACGCAAAAATTGGAGTCGCTGAGAAGATCTTGCTCGGTGGAAACTTGACCGAGATCGAGAAACACATCGGTTGTAGCGGAAACGAAGTGCTCTACGTGGGCGATCACATCTATGCCGATCTCATCTCCTCCAAGAAAAACGTCTACTGGCGTACCATGCTGGTGGTTCCGGAACTGGAAGAGGAGTTAACCGTCCAGTCTGGCATGCCAGGAATCGTCAGTCAGTTGAGAGAAGTGGATGAACGAAGAACCGGGACCGAACGCGAAGTGATGCACTGGAAGGCGGTCGAGGCATGCCTTCTCAGCATCGAAGATGTGGTCGACTCGGATCGTAAGGGCCTCAAGAAACTGCGACATGAATGCGCGGTCGCACGCAAGCAAGCCACCGACACGCTCAAGGATTTCATTCGCCAGCGAGAAGTGCTTCGATCCAAACTGAGTACCGCAACCAACTCTCACTGGGGAAGTCTCTTTCGGGCAGGTAGCGAGTTGACTCACTACGGTCGGCAACTGGAAGACTACGCCTGCACTTACACCAGTTGTGCGACCAATCTGCTCTTTTATCCACCTGGGCATTACTTCCGCTCTCCGATGGACTATCTTCCTCATGAACTGGAGTCGATGTAAGTCACGCACTACGCGTGTGGAATGAGTTCGAATGAGAACACAAAGAAGTCTGATCCTCACCGTCGCCGTGGCATGTATCTGCGGTTCAGGCTGCAGTGCATTATTCGAGTCCAGCAAACCGGTCATCGATCTGGGTGCGAGTAAGAGGACAGCATCGATCGGGCTCATGAGCTACCAGCAAGGTGGCGTGTCCCCATTCATCACATTTGATGATACGTATGATTCTGGCCTGCGTGGAACCCGGTATTCATCGAACTTTGCTTCATGTGAATTTGGGGTTCCTGGTACTGTCAGCGAGTCCCGCGGTATTCACCGGGAAACCACCGCTGTGGGCCTCGGTTTGACCTACCTGTTCAAGGAACGAATCGGCATCTACGGTGGATGGAGTTATGCGGACAGATCCGATTTCCACTCCTTCTACGACCCCACATTTTCCGCGGATCAGTTCGGGAATTATCACGTTGATTGCGGCTCCAGTTCCAACATGGGGTTGATCTATGGAGCCCACTTATTTCTGAACAAGACCTGGGTGCTGGGGGTCAGGAAGAATGAGGCTCTGGAAGAGACCTTCATCACCATCGGTTTTGATGTGGATCGGATCGAAGTGCCGTGGTTCTTCGGTGATGACTAGGTAGGTTGCTACGGACGATCATCGCCACGCTGAAACCTATCAACTCACCGTCACCGATTTGGCCAGAGATCTCGGCTTATCTACGTCTCGGCCCAGTGCTCGTGCGGTGTAGTAGGCGAACAACTGCGCCTGCATCAACTGCAGGATCGGCACGGTCCATTTGCCCGCTGCCGGGCATTCGATGAGAACTTCCGGGCGTGGTTGAGGTGGCGGGCACCCTTGTGGCTGAAATGCCACCAGCTTGCCACCACGGGCAGAGATCTCAGCCATCGCTCCCAGTGAATGCTGCCGCAATTGCGGGCTGTCGGTTCCTGGCAGGAAGATCACCGTGTGCATCGCATCATCGATCAGCGAGATGGTGCCGTGCTTGAGGGCTCCAGCAGACATTCCCTCGGCGTGACAGTAGGTCACTTCCTTGAACTTGAGCGCCGCTTCCAGTGCCAGCCCGTGCTGGATTCCACGCCCGAGGAAGAACCAGTTTCTCATGACGCTGTGATGCTTCGCCAGGTTTTGGATCGATGAATGATCTCCGTCAGAGATGGCATCGAGTCGCTCCGGTAGCCGATCCAGGTCTTGCTGGATGGATGCGACTTGCTCAGCATCTTGTAGCCCCTTGAGCTGGGCCAGTCGCAAGGCGATTCGCAGCAGGATCACCAGTTGAGAGACGGTGGACTTGGTCGAGAGCACGCAAATCTCAGGTCCAGCTCCCTGATCGATGAAGTGATCCACTTCTCTGGCCATCGAGGAAGAAGAAACATTGAGGATCGCCGACAGAGAGGCACCTCGTTTCCGGGAGATGCGCAGCGCTCTCAGGGTGTCGTAAGTCTCTCCCGATTGACTGATCGAAAGTACGTGGTCTCCCTCTCGAAGGCTCACCATGTGTGGCATCTCATCGGATGACATCGCAGGAACGAACTCATGGGCGAGTCCACTCAACATGTACTGACCCATCAGGGCGACATAGTAACTGGTACCCACTCCAGTGATCACGGTGCGGTCGGAGTTCTGGATCGCCTTGACCATCTGATCGATCGCCTGATCTGGGACCGCCAGAGCGGATCGCACCACGTCACCATTCTCGGAGATCTCTTTCGACATGAAATCTCGGTGTCCATCCAGTTCAGCGGCACGCTGAGGGATGGAAATCGTCTCTGGAGTTCGATGGACCACCTCTCCATCGGAGATGTTTTTGATCTCGCAGGAGTCTCGATCGATGCGCACCATCTCCCCATCATCGAGCCACAGCACCTGATCGGTGAGGCCGGCGAAGGCGAGAGGGTCCGATGAGAAGCAGTGGAAATCGCTGCCGATTCCGACCAGCAGGGGACTCTCCTGACGCAAGGCATACAGCACATCCGGTTCCGACTGGCTGGTGATCCCGATGGCGAATGTCCCTCGTAACTGGCGAGCGCAGGCCAGGATCGACGGTTCCAGAGCGAGGCCATCGCGCAGCCCCTTCTCGATCAGATGTGCGATCACCTCGGAATCGGTCTCCGACAGGAAGGTGTGACCATCCTCGGTCAACTGATCCCTCAACTGCTGGTAATCCTCCAGGATGCCGTTGTGGACGATGGCGAGGTCGCCGAAGGAGTCGGTCAGTGGGTGAGCATTGAGACGGCTCACTCGGCCGTGGGTGGCCCAGCGTACATGCCCCAAGCCGGTGCGACCGGAAACCAGCGAGAACTGCTCCTCTTCGGCGACTTGCTTGACCGGTCCGGTACCCTTGCGAACCTGAAGGTGCCCCTCTTCATCGAAGTAGGACAGACCGCAGGAGTCGTAGCCCCGATATTCCAGCAGTTCAAGAGACCTCAGCAGTTTGCCAGAAATCTCCTCGGTTGAAGCAATGCCAAAGATTCCGCACACGGTTAACTCCTGTCCAGCGAGTCACCTCGGTAGGTGCATCCATTGTTACAGGTTTCATCAACAGATATGCAGATCAAGCCGGGTAGATCAGAGATGAGTTGGTGCCAGATCCAGATGGCGATGTGTTCCGATGTCGGATTCTCCAGGCCATCGATCTCGTTGAGATACCGGTGGTCGAGGGTGTCGATCACCGGTCGAACTGCAGCCTTCAAGTCTGCGAAGTCCATCACCCAACCGGATGGCTCTCCCACGGGCCCTTTGACGGAGACTTCGACCTGGAAGGAATGGCCATGAAGCCTGCGGCACTTGTGATCCTCGGGTACATGTGGAAGGTGATGGGCAGATTCGAATGAGAATCGATGATTCAGTTCGACGATCTCGTTGCGACTGGCGTTCATGTTCGTCGAGCCTCCGGTTCCCAGATGTACTTGTGTTGTTGTAGTTGCATTCGAACCGCCAGTCGATCGGAGAGGATCCAATCCGATAACTCGGCTGGTTCCAGTTCACCGAAGACGGGTGAGAAGAGGATCGGTACCTGCGGGGAGTGCTCTTCGATCACGGCTTTGGCCCACTGGTAATCGGTACGGTCGGCGATGACGATCTTCAACTCGTCGCCATCCTTGAGATGCTCCAGGTTTGACCACAGATTGCGCGATTCCTCGCCACTACCGGGTGCCTTGAGATCCATGATGACGCCGACTCTCGGGTCGAGATCGGCCACCGGGAACGACCCCGATGTTTCCAGCAATACCTCGTCATAACGATCACAGAGGGCCTGCAGTAACTCGGGAGTCTTGGGCTGCGCGAGCGGCTCACCTCCAGTCACCTCGATGAGGCCAATCCCGTAGTCATCGATCTGCTGAAAGATCGAATCGAAACCGAGTTCATCGCCACCCTTGAAGGAGTAGACGGTGTCGCACCAGCGGCAGCGCAGCGGGCAGCCGGCCAGCCGAACAAAGGTGCAAGGAAGTCCTGCCCGGGTGCTCTCTCCCTGGATGGAGCGATAGATCTCGACGATTCTCAGCGTCGTCATTGGTTGACCTCGAGGGAGATCAAGAACTCGCGGATATCGGCTGGAATCTCAACAGGTGTCATTCCTTCGATGGAGCAGCACACCTTGGTGACACTGGCCTCGAAGCAGACTTTTGGATCCCCATCTCCTTGAGACTGCTGGCCGACGAAGTGAAAACAGACCGAACTGCGACCCACATCCGAGGTGGCCACATCGACCTGCACCGGATCGGAATAGATCACCGGCGCGGTGAATTCCGCTTCCAGATCCCGGGTTGGAAATCCCAGACCCTGGTCCTTGGTCCAGCGGTGATAAGGCAGCGGCCCCCGCTGCTGGAAGCACTCTTCGAAAGCCTGGTGACAGATGTGGAGCAACCGCGGGTAGTAGACGATTCCCGCGGCATCGACATCGCCGAAGCGGATCGGAATCTGGACACTGAAGTGCACGAATCCTCGTTTCCGCCGGGGACGATCCCCGGTCCGAGGGACAGGATAAGGCCAAGCCTGTCTCAAGGGACAGGATCCACGAGGAAAACCTTCGACAATCCTCTGTTCAGGGGTTTGCGGAGATCGATCGTATTGCCGGGAACTCCCCTCATCGGTAAGATCGAGGCTGCAGAGGCCTTGGAACCCAATCGACTTGGCCCGAGGAGGGGTACCTTACGGCCCTGAGGTCGATGCTCTGAGATCGAGGTTCGCTGCCGTATTGCGTCATTTCTCACCCACATTGAAGATCCGGGGGGCCCGTGGAACCGATCGCGACCATCGAGCAGCTGATCGAGGAGATGGATTCGACCATCGCCACCGAGCAGCGGGAGCGGACTCGACTCAACGAACTGGTACGACTGGTCGAGAGATTCTCCGCCGGAGTCTCCGATGATTTCCTCAGCCAGTTCGAACCGGGGACCCAGCGGTATTCTCGCCATCTACTCCACGCTGATCCGCAGGATCGCTTTTCGATGTTGTGCCTGGTGTGGAAACCGGGGCAGGGGACGCCGATTCATGATCACCCTTCCTGGGGTGTTCTCGGGGTCCTGCGAGGCCGGATGCGATTCACCAATTACGCACCGGATGAGCAGGAAGGCCAGCATTGCCTGGTGCCGGTCGAGACCTTCATCGGAACTGCCGGATCGGTCGGGACCGTCTATCCGCCAGCGATGGATTTGCACCGGATGGACAATTGCTCCGGCGATGAGATGGCGATCACACTCCACGCTTATGGCTGCATGGTGAAAGAGTTTCACATCTACAATGCAGAAACGGGGCAGCGCCGCGAGGCCACCAGTGAGTTCGATTCAATCCTGGAAGGCGCCTACCCGCAGGAGAAATGAGCCTGCACCGGTGAAATCTCTTCAACGCTTCTTGCTTCCGGGTCCCGGGGGGGATCCCATCTCCCTGTAGTCAGACCCAGGACCGGGAGGCCCATCCGATGCGTTTCGCCATCATCACCTCAGATCCAGGACTTGAGTCGTGCCAGTTACTGGCGGCGGAAGCGACATCCCGCGGTCATCAATGGGTCGATCTGGAACTGCTCCGATTGGCGGTCCGTACCACTCAGCCGACCCTACTTCACGATGGACTGGAAGTGGGCCACCTCGATGCGGTGATCATCCGACTCGGCGCACGGTTTCCGGGACTGGTCGAGGCCGCTGGGCGAGCTCTCGAGCATCAACGAGTGGCGCTTCTCGATGGCGTCGAATCGCTGCTGGCGGCGCAGGACAAGATGACCACCCTTCAAAAATTGTCTGCCGCGGGGCTTCCGGTTCCGCAGTCGGAACTGGTGCGCGATCTCGATCAACTGGAGGCTGCCATCGAGCGAGTGGGCGGAGCTCCAGTGGTGATCAAGCCGTTGTCCGGGTCACAGGGGCGTGGCGTGATTCTTGCGGAGAGGGCATCCACCGCAGTATCGATGATGGAGAGCGTGTTGTTTCAATCGCGCGAGTTCATCGTCCAGCAGTACATCGAGTGCGGTGGTCAGGATACGAGAATCCTGGTCATCGATGGCCAGGTGGTGGCCGCGATGCAGCGGACCGCTCCAGCAGGTGATTTTCGATCGAACCTTCATCGCGGTGGAAGTGCCATCGGCATCGAACCCTCCAATGACATGAAGTCGCTGGCACTGGAAGCGTCTCATCACATGGGGCTTCGCTGTGCGGGTGTCGATCTAATCGAAGAGGATGGGCAATACCTGGTGCTGGAAGTGAACGGGTCTCCTGGACTGCAGGGGATCGCCCGCACCACCGGGGTCGATGTCGCCAGCCATTGGATCGATGCGCTGGAGAGGACGGTTGAGGATTCCACGGTGGATACAGAGGGGAGAAGTCGTGAACAAGTCTGAGATCACTCAACTGCTCGCCGAGTGTGGCGAGATCCTCGAGATTTCCGGGGCCAGCCCCTTTCGAGTTCGAGCCTTTCAACAGGGCTCTCGTGCGCTCGAGAACTGGCAGGGGGACCTGGATCAACTGGTCGAGGAGGATCAAGTCACATCGATCCGTGGAATCGGCAAGGGGCTCTCATCGATCATCCGCGATCTCGCGACTTCCGGAGTCAGCGAGGAGGAGGCTGAGATCCGCGCACTGGTGCCGGAGTCACTACTCGAGTTACTGCGAATCCCCGGTCTTGGCCCCAAAAAAGTGCGCGCGATTCATCAAGAGCTTGGAATCCTGACCATCGCGGAACTGGAAGCCGCTTGCTTCCAGCAACAGATTCGCGAGTTGGCCGGGTTCGCCGAACGAACCGAAAATGTCATCCTCAAGGGAATCAAGAACCTGCGACGCTTTGCCGGTCGAAGCCTGCTGTCGGTCAGTGGACTGGTGGCGACACGCTTCCTCCAGTCCTTGCAAAGATGTCCTGCGGTCGATCAGGTCGAACTGGCGGGCTCCTTGAGACGAAGTCGTGAGACGGTGGGAGACATCGACCTCGTCGCCTCGACCGAGGATTCGCTCTCGGTCCGGCAAGCGTTCCTGGCGACCGAGGGAATCCGGGAGGTGGAGTCGGAAGGGGAGACCAAGAGCAGGGTGCAGTCGGAGGAGGGGATCGGAGTCGATCTGAGAGTCGTCACTCCCGAACAGTTCGCCACGACTTTGCAGCACTTCACCGGCAGCCGCGAGCACAACACCAGCCTGCGCCAACGAGCACGAGATCGCGGCTGGAAGTTGAACGAATACGGCCTCTGGGACGCTGCGGATCAGCCGCTGGAAACCGCAGATGAAGAGTCGATCTATGAGCATCTTGAACTGGCCTCGATCCCACCGGAGCAGCGAGAAGATCTGGGTGAGATCGAACGAGCAGAACAACTCTTCAGCGACGGGGAAGAGTGGCCCGACCTGGTCGAGTTTGAACAGATCCAGGGCACCCTGCACTGCCATTCGACCTGGTCCGATGGCAAGGCGACGCTGCGGGAGATGGTTCAATCTGCCGCCGAGCGAGGCTGGAAGTACTACGGAACCGCAGATCATTCACGGACCGCCGCCTACGCCGGAGGACTCACCATCGATCAGTTGCGTCAGCAGCGTCTAGAGATCGATCAACTGCGCCTGGAGTTTCCTGAACTGACCATCCTTCACGGTATCGAGAGCGACATCCTCACCGATGGCTCGCTCGACTATCCCGATGAAATCCTGGAGGAACTCGATTACGTGGTCGCCAGCGTCCACTCCAGCTTCTCCCTGGCACGACAGCAGCAAACAGATCGCATCGAGCGTGCGCTTCGCAATCGCTACACGACCGTCTGGGGACATCCGACCGGTCGGCTGTTGCTGCAGCGCGACGGCTACGAACTGGACATGGTTCACCTGCTGAAGGTGGCGGCCGAAGAAGGGGTGATCGTCGAGTTGAATGCCAATCCGCGTCGCCTCGATGTCGATTGGCGCTGGGGCCGCACCATCCAGGAACTGGGCATCGACATCGGGATCCATCCCGATGCGCACTCCATCGCAGGACTCGATGATATCGAGCATGGCGTGGGCATCGCCCGGAAGATGGGTCTCTCTTGCCAGCAAGTGACCAATACCTGGGACCTTGACCTGTATATCCAGCGACTGTCGGTTCATCGTGAGCAGGCGGCTGCGCCAGAAAATCGAGTGGGGGAGTCCACCAATGAATGATCGTTCCGAGAAAACACCATCCGAGAGTGCCGTGGAGATGCGTGAACTGGTATTACCCAACGATACCAACAGTCATGGCAATGTGCTTGGTGGCAAGGTGTTGCACCTGATGGATCTGGCCTGTGCGATGGTCGCGATGCGTCACTGTCGGAGACCGGTGGTGACCGCTGCAATGGACAACGTCGAGTTTCTGGCGCCGATCCCCGGCGGCCACTTCATGATTCTCAAGGCGATGGTCAATCACACCGGTCGAACATCGATGGAGATCGGTGTACGGGTCGAGGGGGAGAACCCTCTCACCGGAGATATCATCCACACATCGAGTGCCTATCTGACCTTCGTCGGTCTCGACGAGCGCAAGAAACCGGCGAAAGTGCCTTCACTGATCCCAGGCACCGCTGACGAGAAGCGTCGTTTCGAGGAAGCCGAGAAAAGGGTGGCCCACCGGCGAGAGTGTCGCAGGGATTAGCGATGTCAACGGCTCTGGTGGCGTCACCTCGTAACATGTTCTCCAATTACTATCTCGTCACCAGAGACGAAGAGTCGGTGGCGGAACTGGATCTTGCCTACTTTAGCGACCATTGCGAACTCGAGGTGGATGGAGACAACTACCACATCCGTCGGGATGGCACATTCAAGAAGAGCTTCAGCCTCGAGTAACACGGGGAAGTGATTGCTCGTGCAAAACAGGTGAGTTTATTTCGCAGGACCATCGAGATGGAGTTCTCCGGAAGAAGAGTGCAACTGAAACCGCTCTCCATCATGACTCCGCGTCGCTGCGGCGTGTTTCTCGATGGGCAGCAGCAGGGCCTCATCGAGCCGGTCCACTGGTACAGCCGCAAGAAGACCATCGGGATCTCCGATGAGATTCCCACTGCGTTGCAACTATTCCTGTTCACGTTGCTGACCTTCAACGAAAGAAGATCGGGCCAGTAGGGATTCGCGGCAACAGGATCTTTCTCGGGGTCTGGACCCGAGCAGCGGTCGCGGGCCAGGATTCCAGTTCTGCTCGGGGACAGGCGTTGAAACTGGCCCCTCCCCTCCCTCGTTCCGATTTGCAGAGTCCGCTCTCGGAGCCACTTGCCCGGATCCTCAGTTTCCTGCTCCTGCAAAGATCCAGATCGGTGAAGCAGCCACATGGATGCCAGCCTGGAATGAGATTCGAGGCGCAAAACGAGTGAGTTTGTATACAAATTGTGGTCGTTTGTATTCCTGGAAGTGGGGGGGCTGACTGTGTTTTGCAGTGAAGTTAGATTTTTTTTGGGTGTCATGAAATGAAGTTGAGACAGGAAAGACATCTCTCTTGAAATCCAGATAGATCCAATATTCATGCAGTATTTGGACAAATAACACGATGCCGAACAAGTTCGAACTTTACTGTTAGTCGTTGATTACATGAATAAGTGACCAATGTAGTGCTATATAGTAATAATACAAAAGTAGACAAGAGTAAGAACCATGTCTATGCTGCACTTCCATTAGGGGGGGGCAGGACTGCCTGATGCTCAATTGAACTTGTTGGCCTTCGGGCCCTTATCTGGATTCGAATTGACGGAACGCAACTATTTATGGGACTGCCTGTATGCAGTCCCATTTTTTTTCTGAGGAGCGAACGGTGAGACACAAACTTCAGTATTCCCATTTATTCATCAGTCTGGCCGCCATCTGCGTGGCCTTTTCGATGGTCGTGGGCGATCCCCCGCAATCTGATCCCTCTCACTACGGTCCCCTGGTCATCGGTGACTTGCCTGAAGATCTGGAACATGCCAATCATGGTTCCTTCAAGGGAAGTTCCCCGGAAGCAGTGCTGGCCAATAACGTTCGACAACCAGAGGTACTGGTATCAGGCGGTTACGATATCCCAACAGGAGGAATACCCAGCCCGCTCTTTGACGCTCAGGAATTCGATCAGAAACTGTTACGCTTCGAGGAGTTCGGTGCTGCCCCCCTGGAGGAAACCCCTCTCTTCGCTCTGGATGCGGCTGGAAATGTGATTTTCGAGACGGATGGAGATGGGTTACTGGTGTTGGATGGTGACGGCTTGCCGGTCCCGCTTCCTGCAATCTCCCTTCCTCTCCCTGTCGCAGTCGATGCTCAATCCTGTCCTGATAATCAGGCACTGGTGGATTTCATCGCACAACCGCTGAATCCGATGCCCACTCGGTTATCTAACACTCACGCACAGAACCAATGGAAAACAGAGATCGAGAGTTTTATCGGGCGCACCTGTCCGGAGATGCCCGGTGAAGGAAGACCACCTGGAGAAGGGTGGGCGCACCAGCGATGGGAGGAGTTTGCACCCAAGCACTTCTTTCAGAGCTCGATCACCGGTGCCCGTACTAACGGAGGCACTCGAGATGCACTTCAGGGTCATGACTATGGCTACGGGGAGATGGAAGACGATCTTGGAAACTTGATTCCCGCGCTCGACGGTCAGGGGAATGTGCTCTATCAGACTGACGAAGATGGCGAGCCCATTTACGAGATGGACGAGGACGGCAATTACATCTGTGAGACCGATGAATTTGGAAACCACTTGTACGAGCTCAATGGTCTCGGGCAACCGGTATTTGAAGTCGACCAGGATGGCCTGCTGGTTGTCGATGCAGATGGTTTGCCGATTCCAGTTCCTGTCCTTATTCCAGTACCAGTACTGGCCACAAATGGCAGTGAGTTTGGCCCCGATGGACTTTACTACAACACCACTGGATTGCTCGGTTTTGATGGCCAGGCGATCGGAACCGAGTGTCGGTTCCATCCAGCATTTCCAGCGCAAGTTGAATCCGCACTCTGGACCTTTGATGGCACCTTCCCACCCAAGTTATTGAAAGCTCGTTACGGAGAGCCAGTGGTGATGAGGCTCCACAATGCTCTTCCCATCGATCCGGCCGCAAATCATGGATTTGGCCTTCACACCATCTCCACCCATGAGCACAACGGCCACAATCCCGCCGAGAGCGATGGCTATCTCAACGCGTTTTTCTTCCCCGGTCAGTTCTACGATTATCGCTGGCCGATGGTGGTGGCCGGTCATGACACCATCAATACGGAAGCGACCGATCCGCGATGTGGATCTCCCGATGGTAACGGTGGAATCAACATGATTCCGGGCGATTACCGGGAGATCATGAGCACCCACTGGTTTCATGATCACATGATGGATTACACCGCTCAAAACGTCTACAAGGGCAACGCTGCGATGATGAACTATTACAGTTCATTGGATCGCGGCAATGAAGGTCTTGAGGATGGTGTGAATATCCGGTTGCCCAGTGGCACCGCACTGGACTGGGGAAACCGCGACTACGACATCAATCTGGTACTCGCCGACAAGGCATGGGACGAAGAAGGCCAGCTCTGGTTCAATCCGTTCAACTTCGATGGCTTCATGGGTGACAGGATTCTCACCAACTGGCAGTACAAGCCGTACCTGGATGTGAGGGCGAGAAAGTACCGCTTCAGAATCCTCAATGGATCCGTCTCGCGTTACATGAAGATCGCGCTGGTCAACCAGGATGGAACTCCAGTTCCCTTCCACATGATCGCAAATGACGGCAACATCATGGAGCACGCAGTGGCCTTCGATGGCACGCTTGGAACTGAAGTGGGAGTCTTACCCACCCAGTCGATTGCTGAACGTTATGACATCATCGTTGACTTCAGCAATTTCGCTGAAGGGGACGTCCTGTACTTCGTGAACTTGCTTGAACACAAGGGTGGTAGAAGGCCAGAGAAAGCGATTCCACTGGAAGATGTCATCTCAGGAGCCTATCAAGCGATCGATGATGGCGATCAGTGGAAGGATGGGGATCCTTGTGTTGGCAAGTTCCTCGAGTTCCGCGTAACGAGCTATGAAGGCGAAGATCTGAGTATGAATCCTCAGGACTATGTCGTTGGTGGCAAGAAGATGATCCCACTGAGACAACCGACTCAGGAAGAAATTGACAATGCGATTCACCGTACCTTCACCTTCGGAAGAAGTTCCGGAACCGATGGCGCACCATGGACAGTGAAAACTGATGGTGGTGCAGGTCTGACGGCAGATCCACGTCGATTGAGTGCCGCTCCAAGCCAGGGCCAGCTCGAAATCTGGCACATCGAAAATGGTGGAAATGGCTGGAGCCACCCGATTCACATTCACTTTGAAGAAGGTCTTATTCTCAGTCGCGGTGGAGAAGCACCTCCAGAATGGGAAAAATGGGCCAGGAAAGATGTGTATCGAATTGGCCGTATGCCTGATAGCACAAGTAGCGTGGAGATTGCACTCCGATTTCGTGAGTTCGCTGGCAGTTACATGGAACATTGCCACAACACACAACATGAGGACCACGCAATGCTCGCCAGGTGGGACATCGAACATCCGGGACAGGTGTTACTGATGCCGACTCCCTTGCCCACCTGGGAGGGGGTGGAGTACGTCGACACGGTGGCACTCCCCACTTTCCGCACTGGAGATGGATTTGGACCGCAATTGCTCGGTTTCAGCGGGGTCGGTAGTGAGAATCTTGGTTCTGGTGGTGGAGGAGACATCAGCGGTCATGGGCCGGGTGTTGGTGTCGGAGGAGAACCTGGCGCTGGAAACTCGGACGACGATGAAGACGACGATGACGACGAAGACGACGAAGACGACGAAGAAGACGAAGAAGACGAAGAAGACGAAGAAGACGAAGAAGACGAAGAAGACGAAGAAGACGAAGAAGACGACGATGACGACGATGACGACGACGACGACGATGATGACGACGAAGATGACGACGATGGCGACGATGACGAAGATGAGGAAGACGATGACAACTAAACTAAACTCTCCAGTGCTACTGGGCCGTCTGGCCCGGTGGCTAGGCCTTGTGGCCGTATTTGTGTTATGTGTTGCCCCAATGGTTTTCGGTGATGGGGGTCGATCCGGTGATCCTCGGCTTGCCGGAAATCGTTGGGGGGCACAGTATTTTCCAAACGTGGAGTTGAAGACTCACGAGGGTGAAACGGTGCGGTTCTTTGATGATCTCATCCGGGACAAGGTCGTGGTGATCAACTTCATCTACACCGAGTGTCCGGATGCTTGTCCGATGGAGACTGCGCGTCTGACAGAGGTTTACGAGATTCTTGGAGATCGAGTGGGGAAAGATGTTTTCTTCTATTCGATCAGTATTGACCCTGAGACCGATACACCCGAGGTTCTGGCGGAATATGCAGAACGATTCCAGACCGGTCCTGGTTGGTTATTCCTGACCGGGGTCAGTGAAGAAATCGAGCTATTGCGTCGTAGGCTTGGGCTCTACATCGATGAGGTCAACAAGGATCCTACCGATCATAATCTGAGCATGATCATCGGGAATCAGAAATCTGGACGTTGGATGAAAAGATCTCCCTTCGAGAATCCGTACATACTGGCCAATGAAATCGGGTCCTCGCTTCACAACTTCAAAGTAGAGAATACGAGTCAGAATCTTAACGACTATGCTGGAAACGTCCCTCAACTGCGAAACTTGACTCAGGGAGAGAGCCTATTCCGGACCCGTTGCTCGGTCTGTCACAACATCGGTCAGGGTGATGGCCTGAGACGAACCGGCCCAAATCTGCTGGAAGTCACAGAACGAAGAGAAGATGAGTGGCTCAGACGATGGATCGCAGAGCCGGATGTGATGATTCAGGAGGAAGATCCAACCGCCTTGGCGCTGCTCATTGCATACAAAAATGTGCCGATGCCAAACATGCAACTGAACGATCACGAGATTTCAAGCGTGATCGAATACCTTGCGGCAGAAAGTCGCAGGGTTTCCAAGATCGAATCTGTAGAAGAACTACTGTCCAGACAAGACGCTGAGATTCCCAGCTGTTGTGAGAAGAATGAGAATGTCGTTCTTGATGAGAGTGAAGATACAGCAGTCAACCAAGAAGATGAGGGAACAGTGGCGGTGGTGGATCTCGATTCAAGAGCAGAAGAAGAGAACAACTCGACTGTTGCAAAGAGTACTCCGATGTCGATGCCTTTGATTCTCGGGTGTGCTTTTGGAACCGTGGGAGTCCTCCTTCGTCGACGAAAGTTATGATGATCTAGCTAGAGTTCCCCAGGTACTTTTCCATGGATGGAACTGAAGAGTGAAGAGCCTGGCCGCTTTGGCGGTCAGGCTCTTTTTTTATTGGAGTGGTAGCCGTGGGTCCATTCGACCCTACTCCGGACGCATGGGTATGAATCGGCTGGATCCTGTTCGATGAACTCTCCGCCGGATCAGGGTCTATTCAGGGTCTATTCAGGGGCAGGCGGTGAAACTGGCGCATCCGAGCAGCGGGGTCCCGGGATTGCTGCCACAATCGGGGAATGGGGCAGGAGGTGTAGGCCCCATTCCATTGATGTAATTGAGCAGGAACAAGGCATCGGCGAGATCGATCCCGAGATCACCGTTGGCATCGGCAGCCTCCATGCACTGTGGAATCGTGCCCTGGTTGAACAGATAGGCGAGACTGAAGATCGGATCAGCGATGTTGATGTTGCCGTCGCCATTGCTGTCACCGCGCAGGTAGTCTCCATCGAATATCGGGAAGCAATTCAGTACGGGCGAGTAGGATTGCCCGCCGACGACGATCTCCGTCGCGGCCACCGAGCAACTACCGTTACTACAGGGGGAGATGTCGCAGAAACAGAGTTCGCTGTCGATCGCTGCGGTTCCGGTCAGGTCATAGCGGATCTGAAACATCTGCGGATAGAAACCGATGGGGATCGTTTCGCTGCCGCCAAAGTTGCTGAACACCACGCCGTAGACGATCCCCCCGTATGCATCGATGTAGGGCAGTACCAATCCCGGTCCCATTCCGCCATTGAGTGCCTGCAAGGGGGGACCGCACAGAATGGCATCCGGGGTCAGCAGGTTCGAATCGTGACAGACATCGATGTTGAATCCCTGCATGTCACCACCGGCATTGTCGATGGCCACATCGACCCACAACTGATTCGCCGAAGCGTCGAAGGTGGAGGTCAAAGTGAGGGTGAAGTCACTGCCACTCTGGGCAATGACAGGAGTGGCGAGCCCGATGGCAATGAGGACAATAGTAATTTTCACCGCCGAACGGATCAACTTCGTCTCCTTCATTGTGGCCACCAACGCCCTGGCCACTTTGTTCAGTTCTGTCCACTCACTCTGATCGTCGCATCCAGGAAGTTCCAGAGGCAACTGCCATAGATCTCACAATCGAGCAGGTCATCGGTGGGGTCCAGACCGCACTCGATGAATGGAACAGCGGGTGCTGGCTGGCCACTGGAGAGGTCGCCAAGCAGCGCCCTCGCATCCGCAATTATCTTCCAGTATCCCTTTTAGAGGAAGAGTGCGGAAGCATCGATCTATTGTACTTATATGACAGTCGTGATGTGGGATGGGGGAAGATACAAGATGGGCCATGAGTGCAGAAACAGGAGCGTCTCGACCCCTTTGGCCCCGCGACTTTACTGTTCTCGAGCATCTTCAGGGACAGTTCAAGAAGTTCTCACAGCCGAGAGTGTCACCGGATGGATCGATCCCGCAAGTGGGGAAGGGATTCGATGGGTTCACTCCTCCGCTGAACAGGTAGGCCAGCAGAGTGATGGGGTCACCCAGATTGACCGAGCCATCGTCATTGACATCGTTCGCATCGGCACAGGAACCCTCCGGACCGCCGCTGAACAGTTGTGAGAGCAGGAACATGGCATCGGCGATGTTGATGGAGGTATCTCCATTGATTTCTCCCCGGATGAACAGATCGATGGCGATGGAGATGGGCGCAGAGATGGTCGTCGGGACGATGGAGATTCCGGTGGTCTCGATGACGATGGTATCGGAGTAAAAGGAATCTGGCGAGAATTGGAGATCACAGAACTCGATCAACGTATCGGATCCGTCCGCTCCGAGAACCGTGTATTCGAGCAGGATCAGTTCATGTTCGGTGGAGATCGGCAGTTCATTCTGTCCTGGAAAACTGACGATCACGCCCTGTCGGACTCCCTCGCCGGGGAAAACCACGGTGCTGACAAAATCACAGGGGGCTCCTCCATTGGCAATCGAAGCGGCCTCACCCGTCTCGGCGATGAGGATCTCGATGTTGGAATCATGGCAGACCACCGCACTCCATCCTGCGAGATCTCCTCCGGGGTTGTCCAGCAAGGCTCGGACCGTGAAATTCGATCCGGGCAATACGTTGGCATTGTTTTCAAAGCGCATGATGAAGCCCGGATTTTGTGCGGTGGCGATGGAATTGAAGCCGATCACCAGGGCCAGCAAGATCGAGACAGACGCCATCCGGGAGAGAGATCTCGGAACCATCGGGGTGCCACCTTTCCGGGGTTGCGGCGGCATCCTACATCCGAAGTGGGTCGAGTTACAGTTGGCGGTACCAGACTCGTGGTACCAGGCGGAACGAGACCGAGCAGTTCAGACGATACTCCAGTAGTAGGCGTAACTACCGACCCAGAAGAGCAGGTGCAGCCCGAGGGCTCGTCGTGGATGCATTGCAATCTGCTTTCGAAGGAACCCACCGATGCCTCCAAACAACGCAAGCGTGATCAGCAGTCGTTCTAGCCGAGATGGCACAGTCATCGATGCGAATACGGTGAGATCGATGTGTTCGGGCGCCTCCACTGCAAAGAGCTTGTAGGGGATGCCCGATGTCGAGGCATGCAGCATCGCACTGGCGCCGTTCTCGACCAGATTGGCTCGCACATCCTCCACCATCGAGGCGCGCACAAACGGTACATGGAGCACCATTTGCCTCGCCGATGGTGCATCCTGCTGTGCCCAGAGATAGAGCGGGATCCCTGCGAGCAAGGCGCCGATGACCGCCAGGCCGACCTGCTTCAGCGCAGGACGGAACCCGAAGAGAGCCGTGATGCTGATCACGATGTCGGGAATCAGGAAGAACACCGATGCCTCCATCAAACCCCACATGAATGCGAGGCGAAGACCACCGATGCCGATCAGCCACCGGACCCAGCCTGGGGGTGTTTGCTGTATTTGCTGATTCTCTCGGTTCAATCGGTTCCCCATCCAGAATGCAGGCCATCCCACTACAGGGAAAATACACTCACTCTGCACTGCTGGGCACGATTACGAAGTACGTATGCTCATCGATCAAGGACAATCAGCGCATTCCAGTGCATCCGCCGTCGAATCGATATCGCAGTCGGGGAAGGGGGGTTACTTGTCTTTGCGCGCTTTTCGCCGGGCTCGTTCCTGCTCGATCGCCTGCCACACCTTTGCTTCATTGAGCCACGCTTTGCCGCGACACCCCTTCATGTTCAACTTCTCGAGCGACACCAGCCCACCCAGCGACGCCAACCTGGCATCGGTGAAATTGGGTCACAACAGCAGCAGTCGCAAGCTTTTGATCTGCTCGAGTTTGCCCAGCTCGACAAACTTCTCATCACTGAGGAACGGATCGCCGCGAAACTCCAGTCGTTTCAGTTTCTTGAACTCTCGCAGCAGCCGGATCGATTCGATGGACATCCGGTTGCCCGGATGATCGAGGTGCAAATCGGCTAGATCGGGCACGCGCTTGAGTACCGCCGCCAGGGTTTCGTGATCGCGCAGCACCACCTTGAGCCGCTGGCTGCTCGCATCCAGTTGGAGCGCCTCGGCAACCGTCTCGACCACCACCCGCGGTGGTAGCGGATCATCGGCGAGGATCGTCGAAGCCATCGAGAGGGTTGCAGCGATGACCGAGCACAGCAGCACGGATTTGACTTTCCATCTGGTGGTGACACCCAGCATGACTGACCTCCCTCGGGAACGAGTCCCTCAGTGACGTGACGCAGGTCAATTCCGGTCGGTTCCCGCAATCTCTAGAGACAGTTCCCCGCACTCTGACATTGGAGCAGGTCATCGGTTGGATCTGTATCACAATCGGGAAATGGAGCCGCTGGAGCGGTATCTCCACTGAACAGGAATCCGAGCAGATGGATGGGATCGGCGATGTCGAGCCGCCCGTCATCGTTGGTGTCGGCGGCATCCTGGCACGACAGCGCAACCGCCCCGAACAGATAATCGAGCGAGGAGATCGCATCGGCGATGTCGAGGGCGCCGTCGCTGTTGACATCTCCACGAACAAAGAGCGTTTCCTCGCAGACATCGAGGATCCCGTTGCCGTTGACGTCACTGGCACCCGTGATCAATTCGCAGCTGTCCAGCTCGCCGTTGCCATCACAATCGAGGGATGGATCCTGCTGCAGGTCACAGGGATCGGGGTTGCCGTTGCCATCACAATCGGGGGCGATGAACAGATTCCGGTGAAGCCCTGCGCCAGAGGTGACGCTGATGACATCGAGATCTCCATCCTGGTCGAGATCTCCCAGCTCGATGTCATGGGTGAACAAGTTAAATAGGATCGCCTGATCATCGGTGACAAAGGTACCGATGGTCCCTCCCTGCAACCCACCCTGGTTGACATGCAAAATCTCGTAGATGGAGTCACTGGCGAAGATCACGTCGAGATCTCCGTCATTGTCGATATCGCCGATGGCGACCGCCCGGTCGGTGTAGCTGCCCGGGAGCAGGGCAGTGGAGATGAACTCGCCCTCGATGCCACCCTGGGCTCCTCCCTGGTTCGACAGCATCAGAGCGCCCCCCCTGACCGGGATCGCATCGATGTCGCCGTCGCCATCGAGGTCCGCCAGTGCCACATCCAGGCTATACGAGGTCTGCAGGATCTGCCCGCTGTCGAGGTAGAGCCCCTCGATGCCATTCTGATCGCCACCCTGGTTGAGATAGATCCCGTCGGGTCCATCAAAGTGGGTGACGAAGGCATCGAGATCGCCATCGCCGTCCAGATCCGCCAGCGCCACCGAACTGCTGCGACGGGAGCCGAGGCTCTGGCCGCTGTCGACGAACTGCCCGGCACTCCCGCCCTGGCCATTCCCCTGATTGATGTAGATCCGATCCGCCTCGAAATAGTCGTGCACGACGAAGGCATCGAGATCGCCATCGCCATCGACATCGCCGAGGGCATTGCCGCGCCCCTGGAAGTTTCCAAGTTCCTGCTCGCCACCGTGGCTGAAGAATCCCTCGACACCTCCCTGAATTCCACCCTGATTGATGTGCACCCGGTGCGGGTAGTCCTCGCCACAGGAGATGAAGGCATCGAGATCACCGTCGCCGTCGAGATCACCCAGCGACACCCGCGGAATGTTGCATGTAGTGATCTGCTGGCCACTGTCGACCAACGTTCCCGCCTGCTGCCCCTGTTGCCCACCCTGGTTGAAGAAGACGCGGGTCATGCAGGAGAGAGAGCAGACGAAGAAGGCATCGAGATCGCCGTCCCCATCCAGATCTCCCAGTGCCACCGAAGATGCGGGGTAATTGCCGGGTAGAAGTTCCACCTCGGCGAATACCCCGGCTCCGGCGCACGGTTCCGGCTGTGCCAGCACCGATCCACTGCTGGCGAAGGCCAACAGCAGCAGCAACCAGTGCCAGGCGCAGCCACTATCGAGTGGAGTTCTCATCGTCAATACCTCAGTCCAGAGTCTCGCGCGACCGGTACCATCGGCACGGCGCAGACCCGCCTCCATTATCCCACGTGAGCCACCCTCACAACAGCATCAAGGACACGCCGCGAAACTGTCGCATTCCAGCGCATCTACCGTCAGATCGATGCCGCAGGCGGGGAAGGGGGGCGGTGGGGCAGGTCCATTGCTGAACATGTAGTCGAGCAGCCCGATCGGATCGGGCAGGCTCAGTGCGCCGTCATCGTCGAAGTCTGCGGCGTCGTTGCAGGGGATCGTGCCGCCGCTGAAGAGATGGATGAGGATGGCGATCGCATCGACCAGATTGATCGCCCCATCGGCATCGGCATCGCCTCGGATGAAGGGGGTCGTTTCGCACTGGTCCAGGATGCCGTTGCCATTGTCATCGGTTGCCCCGGCGGCGATGTCGCAGCTGTCGAGGATGCCATTGGCGTTGCAATCGGTGCCGCCGGCCGGATTCGGCGCAGCGAGGCAATCGATCAGCGTCACGGTGCCATCGCCGAACTCGTTCGAATTGAAGGTGCCGAGGCGGATCAGGTAGCTCTCGCCCTGGGTCGCCTCGAAGATCAGTTCTGCAGCGAAGTTGGTGCAGGCGGGGTTGTTACTGCCGGCGGCGGTGGTCCCGCCAGCGGTACT